>Ga0182239_1000207_pt1 | contig 22113 bp, 20 predicted proteins | sample hydfrate6_PW_210_FD_132456 | JGI IMG/M metagenome (GOLD analysis project Ga0182239, IMG submission 132456) | Subsurface microbial communities from deep shales in Texas, USA - hydraulic fracturing test 6_PW_210 | ecosystem: Environmental > Aquatic > Deep subsurface > Shale gas/oil reservoir >... | reverse complement strand
CTCTTGAGTGAGATCATTCACAATATGGCCGGACACCACGGCGGCATCAGCCTGTTCTGCGGCATCGGGGAACGCTGTCGTGAGGGGGAGGAGCTGTATCGTGAGATGCGCGAAGCCGGCGTACTTGAGCATATGGCCATGGTGTTCGGGCAGATGAACGAACCGCCGGGAAGCCGCTTCCGGGTCGGGCATGCGGCAGTAACCATGGCGGAATATTTCCGCGACACCATGCACCGGGACGTGCTTCTCCTGATTGACAATATATTCCGCTTTATCCAGGCAGGTTCCGAGATCTCCGGCATGATGGGGCGTATGCCCTCGCGCCTGGGATATCAGCCCACTATGGGGACTGAGCTCTCCGGACTGCAGGAGCGCATCGCCAATACGGCTAACGGTGCCATCACCTCAATTCAGGCGGTATATGTTCCGGCGGATGATTTCACCGATCCGGCAGCGGTCCACACCTTTTCCCATCTGTCTGCATCTATTGTCCTGTCGCGTAAACGCGCAAGCGAGGGGCTGTATCCGGCGATTGATCCGCTCCAGTCCAACTCCAAAATGGCAACCCCGGCGGTCGTGGGTGCGCGCCATCATCGCATTGGGCGCGAAGTACGCCAGACCCTGGCCCAGTACGAGGAGGTGAAGGATATCATCGCAATGCTCGGTATTGAACAACTTGCTCGCGATGACCGTGCCACCGTACACAAGGCACGTCGTCTGGAGCGTTTTCTGACCCAACCCTTCTTCACCACGGAACAGTTCAGCAATATAGAGGGGCGCCTGGTTTCCCTCGAAGATGCCCTGGATGGATGTGAACAGATTATGGCCGGAAAGTTCGATGAATGCCCGGAGAGAGCCCTGTATATGGTTGGAACCATTGATGATGCGCGAAAGAAGTGGGAAGAACTGGAGCAGCAAAACGGCAACGATGTCTCAGTGACCGATACCCCTGAAAAGGAGAACAACCATGGAAAGGACTGAGATTATGGAACTGCAGGTAGTTCTCCCCACCAGGATCTTTACCCAAGTGCAGGATGTTGCGCATATGAGCATAGATACCCCGACAGGCAGTGTGGGCTTTCTCCCGCGCCGTCTCGATTGTGTGTGCCCTGTAATTCCGGGTATCCTCGCCTATCGACGCCACGGCAATACGCAGGAGGAATATATTGCGGTAGATACCGGCGTCTTACTCAAAGCGGGCAATAAGGTCAGTGTCTCGGTCCATCACGCCGCAGCAAGCAGCAGCCTTGCAGAGCTGGAGGAGATTATCCACGCGGAGTTTGAACAGCTTGATGAACAGGAAAAACTGGTGCGCTCCATCAGTGCCGGAATTGAAACCAAACTTATCCGCCGCTTTGTGGAGTTCAGCCATGAATAGTGAGAAGCCCACCCACACCGACGAAGAGAAGGAGAGCTATAAACGTGAGGTCGCTAACAAGGCGCAGCGCAAGGAACATGCGCGCACTCATCCCGCACGCCCGCTGTGGAGCGGCTTCAGCCTCTTCGGCATTGTGGGCTGGTCGGTGAGTATCCCCACCCTGCTGGGGATTGCCCTGGGGCTGTGGCTGGATCACCATTATACCGCATCCCATTCCTGGACTCTGACCATGCTCGCCCTCGGTCTCGCTCTCGGATGCTATAACGCGTGGCGCTGGGTCTCACAGGAAGAACGCAGCATCCATAGCGACAACGGATCAGATGGGGATAATGATGGAGATTAGCCTCCTTCACTTTCTCGACCGCCTCGCACATGCCATGGCCACCAACCACGGAGTTGTGGCATTTGTGACAGGTGTCCTGAGTGGAATGGTCCTCGGAGTGGGATTTTTTGCGGCGCTGTATATTACGGCGCGCGGCGCGCCATTCACCCTGCGCCCGGGGATGTGGTTCAGCCTCAGCTTTATCCTGCGTTTTGGCATCCTGGCAACGGCACTTTTTGTAGCGGCACAGCAGGGGATCTCCACGCTGTTGGGATGCAGCGCCGGCATACTTCTGGGACGTTATGGGTTTCAACGTGTGGTGCTGGGGTGCAAACAGAGGTAGGGCACCCCCCTGTGGTTGCCCTGGTTCAACGCCGCAGCATGGCCACCGATGGAATGGGCAGGCACAGGGGCCTGCCCCTACGAAAATAAACAGCACAGAGGTTAAAACGCTATGAATCTTAGTTCCGATTCCATCATCCTGTGGCAATACGGCTGGGTGCAGCTGAATCTCACCATTGTCACCACCTGGGGGCTGATGCTGTTGCTTACCCTGGGGGCATGGCTTATCACCCGCGGCGCATACAGTGGTGGGAATGGGGGGAAATCACCGGAGAAGCGCACGCGACTGCAGAACATCCTCGAAATGATCGTGCTGAACATTCTCGAACAGCTGCAGGTGGTTGGCCTGCGCCCCGCACGTACCTATATCAGCTTCATCGGCACTCTGTTTCTGTTTATTGCCGTGGCCAACCTAGGGGTGATATTCCCCGCGTATCAGCCCCCCACCGGTTCCCTCTCCACCACAACGGCATTGGCCATAGCGGTGTTTGTCGCGGTGCCGTTGTGCGGCATCCGCACTCGCGGTTTAAGGCGCTATCTGGCCTCATATCTGCAACCGGTGTGGATCATGCTCCCGTTCAATCTTATCGGGGAGTTCTCCCGCACCCTGGCACTGGCGGTACGCCTGTTCGGCAATATGATGAGCGCCTCCATGATCGGAGCAATTCTCCTCATTGTGGCACCACTGTTTTTTCCTCTGCTGCTCAATATCCTCGGCCTGCTCACCGGGATGATTCAGGCATACATTTTTGCGGTACTGGCCACGGTGTATATCGCCGCCGCCACCAGCACCCGGGAACTGACATGAACTAGAACAACCCAAAAGAAAAGGAAAATATCTATTTCTCATACGCTAGCGGTAGGGGCTTGTGGTACCCATGGAAAGGGCGTCTGTCGCCACGGACGGCGACAGTCGAACGGCCATGGACGGCGCAAAGTGTCCCTTGGAATGGGCACCACAAGCCCTTACTTCACACCTACAAAGGAGAAGCATACATGGACGCACATATCTGGATAGCCCTGGTCTCGATCTTCACCGCCGGTATCACCATTGCGATCGGCTCCATCGGTTCCGCCCTGGGAGAGGGACGCGCGGTGAGTACTGCCATGAGTGCGTTGGCGCAGCAGCCCGACTCCTCCTCTACCATCACCCGCACCCTGTTTGTAGGACTCGCGATGATAGAATCCACTGCGATCTACTGTTTTGTAGTGTCGATGATAGTATTGTTCGCGAATCCATTCTGGAATCAGGTAACCGCCGCACTGGGAAAGTAAGCGCCGGGGAGGTTCATCCATGCTGATCGACAATTTTACCGTCATAGCGCAGCTGATCAATTTTCTGATTCTGGTATGGCTGCTGAAGCGCTTCCTCTATCAGCCGGTTCTACGCGCCATTGATGCACGCGAGGCCCGCCTGCAGGAACAACAGCAACAGGCGCAGGAGAAACAAGACCAGGCGCAGAAGCTGAAGCACGAGTTGAAAGAAGAGCAACGCGAACTGCAACAGCAGCGTGATTCCCTCCTGGAGGAGGCACAAGCCGATGCGCGGGAACATAAAGAGGAACAACTGGAGCAGGCGCGCAGCGAAATCGAGGCGCAGAAGCAGCAGTGGCACGAGCAGTTGCGCCTCGAACAACAGCAGATACACACCCAGCTGCGTGACTGCGTCCTCCAGGAGTTGCACACTGCTGTACGCGCTGCCCTGTTCGACCTCGCAGACCAGGGACTGGAGCAGCAGATGGTGCGCCATTTCATGGCACGGCTCGATCATCTTACGTCCAAACAGCGCAAGGAACTCGAGCGTATCAACGCCAATACATCCAATGAACCCGTGCTTAAAACCAGCTTTCCCCTGGATGAGAAAACGCAGGAAAACCTTCGCACTGCGTTGAATAACGCATTGGAGTTGAAGAACGTCAACTTCAGGCATGAACCCTCTATGGCCTGTGGCATCGAACTGGAGTGGGAAGACTACCTTTTACAGTGGAGCCTTGATACCTATCTGGAGCAGATGCAACGAGGGCTGCAGCATCAGCTGGAAGAGATCGGTACTGCGGAACGAAAGCGGAATCAGGATCAGGAACGAAGCCATGAAAATCCGTCATCCGCATCACCAGAGAATTCCACTCAACAGGAGACATCAGCGTGAGTAACAATTCAGAGCATATCCCACCATGGCTGCACCAGGCCTGCACCCGTTTTGCCCGCACCCGGGAGGATATGAAACCGAGCATGGAGGTGCAGGAGCGCGGGCGCATCAGCACGGTGGGTACCGGCATTGCGAAGGTGAAAGGATTGCCCGGCGTCGGATTTGAGGAAATGCTCAATTTCGACCACGGCGTGAAGGGGATTGCCTTCAACGTCGACCCCGACGAAGTAGGGGTTGTGCTCCTGGGGAGTAATGAGCGTCTCCAGACCGGCGCAGGTGTGCGGCGTAGCGGCAAGGTAATGGAGGTTCCGGTGGGTGACGCCCTCCTGGGGCGTGTCATCAATCCCCTCGGCGAACCCCTGGATGGGGGAGGGAATCTGCACAGCCTTGCGCAACGCCCCATTGAACGTCCCGCCCCTCCCATCATGGACCGCGCTCCGGTCACCATTCCCCTTCAGAGCGGGATCAAGGCCATTGATGCGTTAATCCCCATCGGACGTGGGCAGCGCGAACTGATTCTGGGAGACCGGCAGACGGGAAAATCGGCCATCGGGGTGGACACCATCATCAATCAGAAGCACCACAATGTGCGCTGTATCTACTGCGCCATCGGGCAGCGCGCCGCCGCCGTAGCGCGGGTGATTGCCGCCCTCGAAGAACACGACGCCATGGAATACACCACGGTGGTGGTAACCGAGGGAAGTGATCCGCCGGGGATGGCATATATCGCCCCCTATGCCGCCACCACCATTGCCGAGGAGTTCATGCATCAGGGCGAGGATGTCCTCATCGTGTATGACGACCTCACCCACCATGCGCGCGCTTATCGGGAGCTCTCCCTCCTGCTCCGGCGCCCTCCGGGGCGCGAGGCGTTCCCCGGAGATGTCTTCTATCTCCACTCACGTCTGCTTGAACGCTCGACCCATTTGAAATCCGAGCGTGGCGGCGGTTCACTCACCGCTCTGCCCATTGTGGAAACCGAAGCGGGCAACCTGTCCGCATATATCCCCACGAATCTCATCTCCATAACCGATGGGCAGATATATCTATCCCCGCGTCTGTTTGAAAAGGGGCAACTGCCCGCCATCGACATCGGCACCTCGGTATCGCGCGTGGGGGGCAAGGCGCAGTATCCCGCATATCGTGCCATCGTGGGCTCCCTTAAACTTGCCTACGCCCAATTCGAGGAATTGGAGAACTTTGCACGTTTCGGCACCCGCCTGGACAAAAGTACCCGCGCAAGCATCACACATGGGCAACGCATCCGCGCGTGTCTGCAGCAACAGCAGTACTCCCCCGTGCCCACCCTGGAACAGATTGCCACCCTTCAGGCCCTGGATAGGGGGATTTTCGACTCCATTCCCCTCGAACAGATGGAGGCGGCGCAGGAGACGGTGCGTCATGCGATACGCAACATCACCCACGACCTTACCCCGGAGGATATCGACAAGGTCCTGCAGGATCGTGAGCACACCGGCCCCCATCTGCAGCAGATAAAAGAACAAGTGGAACAGGCGTTGGCCCGTTTTGACGCCAGTACTGCTGCTGGCGAAGAGGGGAAAGACTCAGGCGAAGACGATACGGGAGGCACTCCCGCATGAGCGATTCCCTGTTGCACCTCAGGCGTCAACTCGACACCATCGGCACCCTCGGAGGTGTAGTGCGCACCATGAAGGCTCTCGCAGCCTCCAATATCGCGCAGTATGAGGATGCGGTGCAGTCGCTGAAACACTACACCGAGAGTGTGGAATCGGGACTGGCGGCTTGCCTGCGGCACGGAAAGGTTTCCACCGGCTTGATAGAACATGGAGATGGAATTAAACCGCGCCGGATTCTGGTTCTTGCTATCGGTTCCGATCAGGGGATGGTGGGAGCCTTTAATCAAAAACTCGCCACCCGCGTGGAAGAATACATCAAGCAGCAACAGCTTCCCATCCATCTCGTGAGCATCGGGGAGCGGATGCGCGATGAACTCGGCGCCAGAGGGGTCGAGATAGCGCGCCATCTTTCAACCCCCACCACGGTGGAGGCGATCACCTCTGCATGCAGCGATATCCTGCTGGAGTATTCTTCCCTGTCACAGCCCCATGCCGGAGGGGGCAGTCCTCTGGCCGGGATGGCCGCAGGATACAATCAGCTCGAGGGAGGAGCGCGTTACCCCCCCACTGTTGAACAGATCCTCCCCCTGGAGCAGGCGTGGCATGAACGCCTGCGCGAACGCACCTGGCCCACATCCGCCCTGCCGCAGATCTGGGGACCGGGGGAACAATGTCTCCAGGCCCTGGTGCGCGAATATCTGTTTATCTCATTGTTTCGCGCCTGTGCAGAAGGGCTGGCAAGTGAAAACAGCGCGCGCCTTGCGGCGATGCAGCGCGCGGAAAAAAACATCGATGAGCAGCGTGAAGAGCTTCAGGGGCGCTATCATCGCAAGCGCCAGGATAATATCGATGCCGAGCTCTTTGATGTAACCTACTCCCTGAGCGGTGAAGCCTGAGAAATACTACCCCTGCGTCAACTTGTCCAGTGCGGCGTCAATGTCATCGGTTTTCCCAAGAACAATTAAGATATCACTGTCTTTGATTTTGTAGTCCGGTGCGGGGTTGGGGATAAACGAATCCGTGAGGACATCCTTGATGGCGATAACCGTAATCTGAAATTTATTCCGCAAATCCAGTTCTATAAGACTCTTCCCGCGCAGCCCCTTCGCAGCCGACATCTCCGAGAGGGAGTAGTCCTCGGCCAGGGGGATGTACTCGAGAATATTGGGGCTGCTCATGTTGCGTGCCACGCGGATCGCCATATCCTTTTCGGGGTAGATAACATCGGTGGCGCCGATGCGCTCCAGAATGCGCCCGTGATCCTCACTGATCGCCTTCACCAGAACTCTGGGAACATTGAGTTCCTTGAGGTACAGAGTGATCAGCGTAGACAGATGAGAGCGCGATCCGGTGGAAACCACCACGGCCTCCATATCTCTGGCTCCCTGAGCCTCAAGAAACTCCTTGTTCGCCGCATCCCCCACAATCGCAAAAGAGCTTAAGTCCTTGACGGCCTGGACCTTATCTTTATTGAGGTCAATGGCGGTTACTTCGTGTCCCTCTTCGTACAGGGTGGAAGCGACATGGAAGCCAAAGTGGCCCAGCCCGATAATCCCGAATTTATGTTTTTTCTTCATCCGTACCTCCAGATATCAAGATCAGCCGATCATTATATTTTCTTCTGCGTAGCGCGGCGCAAAGCGGTTCACGCGTCCGGCGATGGCAAACGCCATGGTAAGCATCCCCACACGCCCTACGAACATCAACCCTATTACGATAACCTTGCCCACGCTGTTGAGTTCCGCAGTCGCCCCCATGGAAAGCCCCACAGTGCTGAACGCGGAAAACGCCTCGAAGGTATAACTCAAAAATTCACGTGACCCTTCGCGTGCCATATCCGGGGTATGTGCACTCATGAGAAAAAAGATCGCCAGCGCTATGAGGGTAATAGCAAGTATCGTGAGTGCCAGGGCCTTGGTTATGGCCTCATCCGGGATGGTGCGGCGGAACAACGTGACATGGCGGCTGCCCCGCAGACGACTGTAGAAAACCGCAAAAAACAGCGCCATGCTCGTGGTTTTAATCCCCCCACCGGCCGACCCAGGAGAAGCACCGACAAACATCAGAAAAATCATAAGAAACAGGGTCGGCGCGCGAAACTGCGTCAGATCAAGGGTATTGAACCCTGCGGTTCGCGTGGTAACCGACTGGAACAGCGAAGTCCAGAACCCTTCCAGCAGTGAAAGGCCCGCAAGGGTATTGTCCTGCTCGAGCCACGCTATCATAAAGGTACCGTATACGATCAGAAACGCACTCGCTATGAGGACGATTTTGCTGTGCAGAGAAACCCTTACCGGTTTGCGCGGGCGTTTGCGCCACTGTTTCAACACGTCCAGAAGTTCACGCAGGACGAGGAAGCCGATGCCCCCCAGCACGATCAGGGTAATGATGGTGCCATTAACCAGACTGTTGCCGCTGAACCGCACCATGCTGTCGCTGAAGAGGGAGAACCCCGCATTGCAAAAAGCCGAGATGGAGTGAAAGATAGCGCTGTAGATCCCCACACTCAGTCCGAGTTCCGGCACCAGGGCCCATGCGAGCAGGAGCGCGCCGAGGGCTTCAATCACCAGGGTCAACATGAAGATGCTTTTGATGAGTTCGCGCCAGGTGCCGATGGGGGAATGCATCAGGGTTTCGTTGATTATCCAGCGTCCGCGCGTACTCACACCCATGCGCAGATAGATGAACAGGTACACGGAAAAGGTCATGATTCCCAGCCCGCCGATCTGGATCAGAAACAACACCACCAGCTGCCCGAACAGGGTGAGTTTAGTGCCGGTATCCACCACAACGAGACCGGTGACGCACTGGGCCGAGGTCGCGGTGAACAGCGCATCCAGAAAGGAGAGGGGTTCGCCGTGAGCCGCGAACGGAGTCGCAAGCAACAGCGCCCCCAGAAGGATTGCGAGGGAATAGTACAATACCAAGGTTTGTGGGATGGAGAGCCGACGGAACTTCTGCCGCAGAATTGAGGTGCCATTGTGCATACAAGCATCACCTTCAGGGAGAGGAGGACACGGAAGGCCATCCCCCTCCTAAGCAAACGAACTCTGTTTTTATTAATCTGTTACCCGTTTCACCAGCACCTGAACGGGGCTCTCCGGCGGATCGGAGGCGTAGTAGTGTTTCAGGGAGCGGATATTCTCCGCACTCAGAACCGAACCCTTCTGGAGCAACAGCAGGCCCGTACCGCTGTATACGTCGCGCAACACCATCATTCCCACGGCCAGTTCACGTGGTTCCAACTCGCAGCGGCGCGAATGCTCCATCACGGCGTCCTGATCGCTGTAGTGCGCGCCAGCCGCTTCGGCCAGGGGTTTGTACAGATTGGGATCAAAACGCGTACCGAGGAGATCTTTCACCCCCTGGAGCACGAGCCCCAGGCTCGCACCGCTTTCATTGATGCGGCGGTCGAGATATTCCGCCAGGGCAATGATCCGGCTTCCGCGGGGAATCTGCTCTTGTGCCAGTTCATCCGGGAAGCCGCTGCCGTCATAAAATTCCAGGAGATGGCGGATCAGGATACCTGCGCGCCGCAGCTCTTCGATGGGATTCAGCGCCGTTTCACCGCGTATGGTGTACTGGCGGTAGGCGAGCCACTGTTTATCATCCAGCGACGATTCCGCCTTGCGCAGGATCTCTTCATCAATTCCCAGCTTGCCGATGCTGTGCAGAAGCGCCGCTGCACGCACATCGGCCACTTCCGCACGATTCATACCAACTATTTCCGCCATATTAGCCGCGATCGCAGCGGTATTGAAGGCGTGATTGCGCTGTTTTTTATCCCGCAATTCCATGAGGCACACGAACGAATTGAGTATCTGATCGAAGCTCTGACGCAGATTTTTGTTGCTGCGCGCGAGCTCTTCGCTCTTCTGGCGGATACGATCGGTCTGGCTCAGAACGCGCTGTTTGAGACGCTCATTCCAGCTCTGGAGTTCAGCGTTCTTTTTTTCAATCTCACGCCGCAAACGCGCATTCTCCTGCTCCAGGTGGTAGCGCTGCAGGGCATCGCGCACCAGGAGCACCAGCGCATCATCATCCCAGGGTTTGGTGATGTAACGCCAGATCTCCCCTTTGTTGACCGCATTCATGGTAGCGTTGATGTCGGCATAACCGGTGAGCATCACGCGCAGCGCCGCAGGGGCGACCTGTTTGGCCCGGCTCAAAAATTCCACCCCGGTCATGGATGGCATGCGTTGATCCGATATGATCAGCGCTGCATTCGGAGTCTGTGCCAGGATACCCAGGGCTTCTACTCCACCGGACGCGGTCACGACCTCACACTCCTCATCCATAAGGAGACGCTGGAGCGCGCGCAGAATGCTGCGCTCATCGTCGACACACACTACGACAGGTGGGGAATCTGCAATCTCTGCAGTGATTGTAACGGATTCATCCATGTACTAACTCGAACCTGTGGTATGCATATGCTCAGAAAGTTACTAGAAAGCCGGATGGATACAAAATATCAGTCAACAAAAGCATGCGCTATTTCGTCAAACTGAGGATGGATGCGCTCAAAACAGCGCAACAATCTGGGGTCGAACTCCTCCGGGCGCGTGCGGTCATCCCCGTGCAGAATAATATCTACCGCTTGCTCATGCGAGAACGCCTTTTTGTACGGGCGCTCACTGATTAGGGCATCGTACACGTCCGCTACACTCATGACCCGCGCTGCGAGGGGGATATCCTCTCCTTTCAGACCATTAGGGTACCCACTCCCATCCCACTTTTCGTGGTGAGAGTAGGCGATCTGCTCTGCGATCTTGAGTAACGGATTATCCCCTACTATTATCTCGGTCTTGCGAATGATATCCGCGCCGAAGGTTGTGTGATCCTTGATAATCACGAACTCATCTTTGGTCAGCGGGCCGGGTTTAAAGAGTACATAATCCGGCACCGCCACCTTGCCGATATCGTGCAGGGGGGCTGCCTGCTCCAGCATGGAGATGGTGGAGCGTGAAAGTTTTTCCGGCAACTCCTGTGCCATTGCATATGCAAGTGCCTTCACATATGCTTTGGTGCGCTGGATGTGTGCCCCGGTTTCGGGGTCCCGGCGTTCCGCCATAACCGCCATACTTGCGATGATGGCCTCCTGGGCATGACGCAGCTGTTCGGTTTTCTGTTCCACCTTTTCCTGCAGGTGATCGCGGTATTCCTTGAGCTTCAGATGGGTATGCACCCGGGCGCGGATAATCGAGGGGCTGAAGGGTTTGACAATGTAGTCATCCGCCCCGAGGCGCAAGCCTTTTTCCTGATCTTCATCATCATCCATAGCGGTAAGAAACAGGATCTTGATCCCGCTGGTGCGCTCACTCGCTTTCAGGCGTCGGCACACCTCATAACCATCCATGCGCGGCATCATGATATCCAGGAGGATCAGATCAGGGAGTTCAGTATCCTGCTTAATCAACTCCAGTGCGGTCTGGCCATCGAGGGCAACACGCAGATCGTAGTCATCCCCCAGAGCTGCTACCAGGGTATCGATATTGAAGTCGTTATCATCTACAATCAAAACCTGTTTTTTGGCATCCAGTATATTCGTGCCATTCATATCTGCGACTGTATGCCCTGCAGCCCCCGGATCTTTTTGTTCTGCAAGCTCCTGTTCGCTGCAGCGTGAGTCAGATTTCTTCCGTCTCCACATGTCAGTCATTCCCCTTAAAACTGTATTTCTCCATTTATATGGTGCCTTGAATATCCAGATTAAACTCTTCGGATTTTTATATTACCCTGTATTGATGTTTGATGCTTTCGCAGAAAGTAAAAAATCAGATGGCTAAGCAAAAAGCTCCAAATGCAAGGCGCGTGATTGTCGAGCAATGAGGCGTACTTACGTACGTCGAAGCAGCGAGACAATTGCGGCAACGCCGCAGTTGGTGAGTTTTTGCGACGCCATCAAGTTTGTTTTATTCACCTGCTGTGCGGATCGAACTTTTTTACCCCGCACACCTCTCCATCCTATCCCTCTACTCTAGAAGTCTGTCATGCATTTGGTTTCAGGTGCTCTTCAAGTTGAATCTGCAGCCTGTGGACCACATCCAGAGCTTCAGGATATCTGTACTTATCCATGAATTCTACGACTTTGTCCACTTCCGATGCGATGGACACCGGCCAGGATATCGCTTCCAGGGTTGCGGCAACGGCATTGCAGGGCTGTGGACGCGAGTGGATCAGGGGCTCTTCCAATTCATGCAGCAATTCAAGCAGTTGCGCTTCATCCCCGGGTTCAGGCTCCTGTTGTTTACCCTCTGCAACATGCTTTTGATCCGCAGTACGTGTGGCGGGCTCCTGCTCCGATGTACTAGGAGTCAAATTCAGGTCAAAATAGAAAGTACTTCCTCCCCCTACTTCACTTTTGAGCTTGATCTCACTTCCGAGAATAAGAGCGAGTTTATGTGCTACACTCAACCCCAGACCGGCGCCTTCATATTCACGTGCTCGGGAGGTATCGCACTGGTAGAAGGGCTCAAATATAAGCTCATGCTGTTCTTCAGCAATTCCGATGCCGTGATCCGTGACCGCAAAACGCAAGGTACACGGATCGGTCTTTCGATGTGCTGAATCCGGCGGCGCAGTTACTTGTTTCAGGGTTACGCGCACTTCGGCATCACGACTGAACTTGATTGCATTGCCCACCAACTGGCGCAGGATCGCGGCAATCTTGTCACTGTCGCCGTTAAAACGCGGGGGTAAATCCTCATCCCAACTGCAATACAGCTTAATCCCATGTTCGCGGGCTTTTGCCTCAAATTCTGCTGTGATGCTGCTAAGCAGGGCCGAGGGTCGAAATGGAGCTATGTGGATATTGGCCTTTTCTTCCGTGTCGAGTTCAGCAAGAAGGAGCACCTCCCCGATTAGGTGGGTCAAACGCCGTGCCGCTTCGGTTATCTGTTTCAGACCATGCCCCTGGATAGGGTCAAGTTTGGTTTCTGCGAGTTTTTTACTCATGGCATTGATGGTATTAAGGGGGGTACGCAATTCGTGATTCAGATTGCGGAACAGTTCCTCTTTTACGCGGGCGGTTTCAATCGCGCTCAGGCGCTCCACTTCACGCAAGTCGGAATGCATCAGCAGCGCCGCCGCTCCCGCATAAGCTTTCGCGACAATCTGCTCTTTGGTGCCAAACTCGCGTCCTCTGTTTGCCAACACCAGAAGCCCCAGGGTGGTATCTGCGACCTTGACAGGAACCAGAATCCCATTATCAATGCGCGGATGGCCCTCAGGGAGGAAAGGGATGATATCCCGGCTGCAGTCAGCATGCTCAAGCACCTGCATCTCGCCTGTCTCCAGAGCCTGAACCAGGGCAGTATCCTTCATCTTCATGGGGATATATCCCTGCTGCATGAGCTGGGTACGCGCCCGCGCATAACGTCCGCCCCCCTGTACCGTGGACCACACCATGTCAGAAAGCGCGAGGATCCGGTACTGGCCATCGGCCTGACGCGCACTGACAAACATCCCCATTTCTGCGCCGAGTTGCTTCACCGCATCCCTGAGTTGTTCCTGTAGAATGTGGTGGAGCTGAAGCTGGGGCTGCTGCTCCACCTGCCCGATATTCCCCACAGCCGCAAGAGCCTTGCCGCTCACCCGCTCCAATTGGCGCTGATGTTCGAGCTCCTTCTTGAGTTTACTGCTCACTATATACAGGGCGACATAGATACACCCTTCAAGGACAAGAAACAGAAATATGCCGTACCAGATAAGGCTGGTCACCGTATCTTTGTACTGCGTTATGCGCCCACTGACATCCTGCCATATCACCACCTTGCCCACGCCTGGGTTCTTCCAGTTACGCTGCGCCGCAAAATTATCTAAGGCTAAAACTACGGCATTGTAGGCTTTACCGTCCCGGGTAAAGCGAAAGTTCTGCGATCCGGAAAGTCCCGCTTTGAAAACCGAGAGGGGCAAAAAAGCATCAATCTGCGCGGAGGTGGTGGCGCTCAGCTGCAGAGTCCTCCCCCCGGAGGTGGTAATGGAGCGTGCCCGCGTAGCTGCGGCATATATTTCCGGTACCATGTCATGCTGGAGCGCAGCATCATACATAAACGCCGCAGCATTGAGCCAGGGGCGATTCGCCTGTAATCCTTTCAACAGACTGTCGATCGGGGTGCCGAACTCCACCACCCCGATGCACTCTTCCGCTCCCTGCTCGTCTGCAGGGGCAAAAATCGGCACAGCAGCACGTACACCGGCAAAATAGCGCCCGATCTCAAACCCGCTATACGATTGCTGCTCGCGCCCTGCTGCGACAATCATGGGGCGTACATCGTCGAGCCTGTCCCCCATTTCCTTCGGGGCATGAAAGCGCAGGAAGCTCAACGCTCCCTGGGTGAGATGAAAATGGAGGGTGACAATGTCAAAATTAAGCGCAAGCTCCTTAATCCCGGAGTGCAGATGACGGTATAATTGGCGGCGGATTTCTGCGGCGCGCACGCCTCCTGCTCCACCCCCTTCCTCCTTCACCGCGCTAGCGCCTGCAGCCATCAACTCCTTTACATGGTCATCATTGGCGGTAAAGAGCGCAAGTTGCAGCATGCGCTCCCGCACCGACTTCAATTCGGCATAAAAGGCGTAGCTGTAGTTCTCTGCCAAATCCAGCAGTTCCTCCTCCATGCGACGCTGTTCCGCGTTGGTGTACCAGCACACATAGGTAACCATAGATACGATTACCGCAATGGTGAGGAGCAAAAAGGTTTTAAGGCGCACACCCATGGTTTTGCCTGTCTTCTGTATGGCGTATAATTTCTGCCCGGCAAGAAACGCTCAACAAAAAACGTCACCTGTATCACAACAATTCTTCAATGTATTTCGCAGCCTGTTTGTACTTATATCCCTGCACCATACGCTCAAGGTGTTGGAGTTGTTCCTGCTGGGACGCGGTCCAGATGCTCTGCTGCATCTGTTCCAACTGAGCTTTAACCTTGTTCACCTGTAGTTTCTCCAGTGGACTTTGCAATTCCTTTAAACTCCTGACCCAGGAGGTATTTCCCGGCGTGTGGTTCTCCTCCCCCGCTCTTGAACGAGTATTCGCTTCAGGAATGCCGAAATCCAGTTCCTCAAGCTGCTGTAACAGCTCCTCCAACATGTACTCCACCTGCGGAAGTGCTGCAGGAGACTGCCTGCGGCGCAACTGCTGCTCCAATTCTTTCGCACCATTGTGCAGTGATATAGCCCCGAGGCTCGCAGCTATCCCCTTGAGAGAATGCGCCTGAATCACCGCCGCCTCCATATCCCCGGCAGCAAAGCAACCCTTTAAGACACTGGGAAAATCAGCAAATCTGCCTTTGAATTTATGCAGCAAATTTAAATAAATAGCGCGCTTTCCCATAGCACGTCTTATCCCCGCGCGCACATCCAGCGCCGGCAAAACGGCTTGAAGATCGGCGTATTCATCCATTTTTGTTCCACTACTATCCTGGTGGTCAAGCACGCATCTATCCTCACTGTTCAGGGTTCAACATCTTCGGTCTGTTTATTTTCATCTCCCTCGGGCGGATACAGAGGAAGCCTGATCTCGAAAGTAGATCCTTTACCGACCACACTCTTAACCTTAAGTTCCCCCTCATGTTTCTGCACCATGTCGTAACACAGGCTCAGCCCCAGGCCGGTACCTTTGCCAACATCTTTGGTGGTGAAAAAAGGATCGAAAATCTTCTCCAGATGTTCGGGTGCAATGCCACAGCCGGTATCCGTTATCTGCACCACGGCCCAGGGGTCATCTATCCGCGTAGTGACCGTGATTATCCCGTGCTGTTCAATGGACTGCGCCGCATTGAGCAGCAGGTTCAGAAACACCTGGTTCATCTGCTGGGCGCTGCAGAACACCGGCGGGAGGGAAGCAAAATCACGCTCTACCTGGGCATGGTATTTTATTTCGTTCCAGGCAATATTGATGCTTGATTCAATGCATTGGTGTAGATCGGTCCACTGTTTGCCGCTATCCCCCACGCGTGAAAAGCTCTTCAGGTTACCCACGATGTTCTTAACCCGATTTGTCCCTTCAAGGGATTCTTCAATCAGTTCAAAGATATCCTCTTTTACCACCTTCACCTTGTTCTGTTTTCTGCTCTCACCGACCAGTTTGTCCAGGGATGATTCCGGGACCGAAGCTATTCCCTTTTCCAGGGTCTCAATGTGAGTGCACAGGCGCTGCACATATTTGTTCAAGGAGTTGAGATTACTCGCCACAAACCCCACCGGATTGTTGATCTCATGCGCGACTCCGGCCGCAAGCTGCCCGATGGACGCCATTTTCTCCTGCTGTATCAGTTTGCCCTGAGTTGCCTTCTGGGCGGCGTAGGCCTCAGAAAGTTCCGAAGTGACCCGACGCAACTCACTAACGTCATGCAGGGTAACAATATACCACTGTTCCTTTTCACCCTGCCGGCCAAAGGGAAAGCGTTGCCAGTTAAACCATTTGTCCAGGTCAGGGTCGTAAAATTCTCCGAAGTTATGCTCAGATATCGCTGCAGCAAGATCAGGCGGGAAAACCCGTGTCAGAGGCATCTTGTCGATATCTTTCGGTTTATGCCCGTACAATCCAGTGATGGCGGTGTTGATGCGTCTGACCCGTTCCTGTTCATCGATAATGACAATTACCTGGTCAATACAGTCAAAGCTCCACTCCCACTCCTGTTTAATGCGTTCCAGTCGATGCAGTAATTGCTCTAATTCCCGGTGCTGCTGCTTGAGGCGTTGCTCCTTAGCCAATGTCTCGGTGATATCCTCAACAATCGCCACATAGCGCAGGAGCTGTCCCTCTTCATCCAGAACAGGGGAGATATTGATATACATCCAGGTAACAAAATCAGTGTGTAGATGACTTTTAAGGCGTCCCTGCCAGCTCTTGCCCTTATCCAGGGCGTGCCACATTTCCGTATAGGTAGAGCGGCTGGCGTCTGTAAGAAGAGCAAAAGTATCAGGGCCAATGCCGTTACTGTCAAAACACGCGTCCATAGCATAATAAGCCGAATTGGCATAACGAATGGTGCCGGAGGCATCCGTTATCACCATTCCCAGAGGACTTTTTTCCACCCCGAGTGCCAGGACGGTGGAATCACCACATTCCGCCTGGCGTAGTGGAATATTAGTGAGGCTGCCGATCCGTCCTATATGGTCGCCCGTTTCATTCTTAAGGGCAATGCAGCGGTGCTCATAGAGCTGGTATTCTCCATGGGGTTTTTTTACCCGTACATGAAATTCATCATGTGCAGTATAGCTATGGTGACTGCGCCACAGACTGCGATCCTCTGGATGGAGCATCGCCACCAGCGACTCTGGATCCTGCATGAACTCTGCGGGACTGCGCCCGAGCATGGCGGCGCAATTCTCCGATACATAGCGTAACGCACCATCAGCTTCGAACCACAACACCACCTCAAACCCGGTACGCACCAGGTTGCGCAGCAACAGATCCTTGTCGCGCGCAGGGAGTTGATCCACCAGGTGCAGGAGCTGTTCTATGTCGTATAACTGCTTTCGGTTCTCAGCATCAGCCATGTCAATTTCCTGCTTGCGAAGAGTTCTGCTCTGAATAATAGCAAAGCGGCATAATTACATCCTGTGTTCCAGTTGCATCTGGTTTTACTCCACAATTGTGTTAGACTGCGAGCTTAGTTTTGTCTTACCTTGCCTGCGAGCCTTGGTTTTAATGCAGGAACAAGAAAAAATTACACAGATAATTGTAACCCATTCTCAAAAGATTTGCGAGGACAACTCCCGGCACCATTTCAGCATGTTTGAAATGGCATAAAATATGCTGCTTTCGCAGAAAGTAACAAATTGGATGGCCAAGCAAAAAGCGCCCCATGAAAGGCGCGTGATTATCGAGCAATGAGGCGCACTTATGTATGCCGAAGCAGCGAGACAATTAACAACAACATATCAGTTGGTGAGTTTTTGCACTGCCATCAAAATATCACGAAATGGGACCAAATATGGATAATACGGTAACCATACTCTGCGTAGATGACGAGCCCAATATTCTCCGCGCCCTGAAACGGGTATTTGTGGAATATGACAACTATCACCTTTTAACAGCGGAATCCGGCGAGGAGGCCCTGCAGATCCTGAGGGAGCACCCCGGTATCCAGGTAATCATATCCGATTACCGCATGCCGGGGATGTCCGGGGTTGATTTTCTCGCACGTAGCGCGGAAATCAACCCCGACACCATGCGCATCATTCTCTCCGGCTTTGCCGACACTAATGCGATGCTGGAAGCAATCAATATCGGGCATGTATTCAAATTCGTCCCCAAGCCGTGGAATGATGAAGAGCTGTGTGCCACCGTAACCCAGGCGGTGGAAGTAGCCGGGCTGAAACGCCACAACAAAGATCTGCAGTTCCAACTGCAACAACGCAATAAAGAACTCAATGAGATCAATGCCAATCTGGAGAAGATCGTCGCGCAACGTACCGAATCACTTGAGTTGCGCAGTCACGTACTGCAGATGGCACAGGATATTCTGGAGCAATTACCTCTGGGCGTAATTGGTCTCGACAGCGACAACTACATTGTGTTTATCAACAGTTTTGCCCTTGATCTGCTCAGCGGTGAAATGCCCATCATCCTTGGAGACAAAGCAGATACACACTTTGACACCAATATGCTTGCGTTTATCGAAAGCGTCAGGCTTCAGGAAAGTGCTGAGGAGAATTTCAATATCGGCTCCTGTCGGATTCACGCGACCGGTGCATATCTGAATCAATCGCGCGAACGCGGTATTTTCATAACTCTGAACTGCATAGAAACACACGGGAGATCATCTTAATGAAACTCAGCGATTTCTGCACCTGCAACCCGCAGGATATAAAAGAAAAACTGGGGGAGGTGCCCGAACTTCCCGTCGCCGCGAATGAAGTGCTCAGGATGCTGAACACCGAGGACAACAGCGCCAACGCCCTCGCGAAGGTGATATGCCAGGATCAGGCCCTCGCCGTACGTATTCTGCGCATTGCCAACTCTTCGTTTTACGGTTTATCCCGCCAGGTAAAAACCCTGCAGGATGCCGTGGTTATCCTGGGAGCCAAGGTGTTGCGCAATCTGGTAATTGCCATGTCACTGAAAGGGCTGCACCATAAATTTGACGCTCTGGAGCGCAACCTGTGGGAAGAATCGGTGGGATATGCATGCGGCGCCCGTTTTATAGCCCAGCGCAATAACAACATCAATGCGGAGGAGGCATTTCTCGCCGGTCTGATGTGCAACATTGGAGAACTGATCTGCAATAACAGCGATACGGCAGGGTATCGGGCGTTACTCGAACAGGAATACGATGGCAATAAAAGCCGCGATGAAATCGCTTTTGACCTGTTTGGCTACAGCTTTGCCCAGAGCGGCGCCATCATTCTTGATCAGTGGAATCTCGCGCCCGAGATCTCTATCTGTACCCTTATGGCAAATGAGCCCGAAGCCCTGGCCTCAGCAGATGCGGCTCTCCTGTCCCTTACCCGGTGTGTATTTATCAGCCGGGGGATGTGTCGCCATCTGGCTATTGGCAACAACACCGGCTCTCCAGACGATATCAGCAGCATCTTCGCCCGCGCTGGCCTTCATCTGAACGCTGAAGAAGGGCAGGACCTCCTTCTTGAGTTTGCAGATTTTTTCAATTCCAACAAACACGAAATTCTGTGCGCCTGAGCACAAGCGGCACTTTTAAGACCGAACCTGAAGCCGGATGAAACCTTAATCAACCAAAGGAGATTTTATGCAACGCCACCCTACCCTGCTGAATCCGGAAAATACCGCCCTGCTGATTATCGATGTTCAGGAGCGTCTGGTCAAGGCGATGCCGAACCACCTTGAGGTGGAGGAGGCTATCGCCACCCTGCAACAGGGGATGGAGATTCTCTCTCTCCCCACCCTGATTACCGAACAGTATCCCCGCGGTCTGGGAGCGACAGTGAAAAGCATCAGCGCCCGCAGCGATAAAGCCACCGTGGTGGAAAAGACCTCCTTCAGCTGCTGCGGTGCGGACTCCTTTGCTCCTGCATTAGAAAAACTCGGGGCCAGGCAGGTAGTAGTTAGCGGGATGGAGACTCATGTTTGTGTCCTGCAAACGGTTCTCGACCTTCTCCAAGCCGGATATCAGGTACATGTACCCATCAAGGCTACGTGCTCCCGCAGCGATGAGAACCGGGATAACGCCCTGGAGCGTATGCAACAGGCCGGAGCCATCATCACCAATGTGGAGTCGGTACTGTTTGAACTGTTGCGTGAAGCTGGAAGTGTGGAGTTCAAGGCTATTTCGAAGATGATCGCATAGTTCCCTCCACGCAACACCCTTTCTTCGCATGGAGAGATATTAGCGGTTGAGATACGGGCAGAAAACGTCTAGGATTGCCCCTGCATATTTGATGCTTTCGCAAAAAATAATAAGATGGCTAAGCAAAAATTTCGTCCTACAAGGCCTGGTGGTTTTTCAGGGGCGAAGGCATACATGTGATATGTCGAGGTCCTGAAAAAACGCCGTAACGCCGTAGGGCGGACTTTTTGCGACGCCATCATATTTAACCGAGCAAAGAGTCTCCGATTCCGGTCAGCAAAGTTGGCCTGCGGAGTCAAGTTTTGACTTACAGCATAAGCACCGTTGAGCACTTTGCCCGGAACGGTGCTACAGATTGAGTGCATGAATTCTAATTCTATATTCGAATTAAAAGCTCGTTCACACAAAGTTCTGAGCCTGCGTATCCTCAAAGGGGATACCACCACTATTCTGAGCCGCTTACGTAACCACCTGGGTGAACCGGGAGGGCTGTTCAAGGACAGCCTGCTGGTGATAGATTTGAGCAGCCTCGAAGCACCGCACAGCACGATAAATTTTGCAGCCCTGTGCGGCATGCTGCGTGAATACGGCCTGATCCCGTTCGGTCTCCATGGGGGGAACCCGAAACATGTGCAGGATGCTGCAGAGGCAGGGCTCCAACCGGTACCCGCAGCGCTCGCCAGCGCGACCCAGAGTGTTGCCCCGGCGCAGAGAGAACCGGATCCTCCCGTAGCTGCAACCCCATCGCCAGAGGTTCCATCCGGGGACTCGGATTCAGGGAATAAAACCGTGGCGAAAACAATTCACTCCGGCCAGCGCATCGTTGCCGCCGGGGATCTGACCATCCTCGCCTCGGTAAATTCCGGCGCGGAGGTTATCGCCGGCGGGAGTATCCATATCTATGGAGCACTGCGTGGGCGTGCTCTGGCGGGAGGAACGGACAACACTGAGGCAACCATCTTCTGCCTCGATCTGGAACCGGAGTTGATCGCGGTCGCGGGAGAATATCTGGTCAATGACGAGATTAATCCCGAAGTATTCGGCGCCACGGCTTCGATCACCCTCGAAGGTGGAGAACTCAATATTACCCGACTTGGTGCTTTCACCCCTGCACAGGGCTGATACCATTGAGCACCTGCTGAAAGTCAACGTACAAACCAAGGAGAGCAACAGTGGCAAAAGTCATTGCGGTAACATCAGGAAAAGGCGGGGTGGGTAAAACCACAACCAGTGCGGCGTTTGCCGCCGGACTCGCAAAACGAGGCTTTAAAACCGTGGTTATAGACTTTGATGTCGGGCTGCGCAACCTGGATCTGATCATGGGATGCGAGCGCCGTGTGGTGTATGACCTTCTCAACGTCATCCACAACGAAGGCTCCCTCAACCAAGCCCTGATCAAGGACAAACGCCTGGAAAACCTCTTTATCCTTCCTGCATCACAGACGCGGGACAAAGACGCCCTTAACCTCGAAGGGGTTGAACGGGTGCTCAACGAACTGCGCGAGCGCTTTGACTATATCGTGTGCGACTCCCCCGCCGGAATTGAAAAAGGGGCCATAGCCGCCATGTACTATGCGGATGAAGCTATAATCGTAACCAACCCGGAGGTCTCCTCCGTACGAGATTCCGATCGCATTGTGGGCATGCTCGGGAGCAAGACCTACCGCGCGGAAAAAGAGCTGGAACCGGTGAAGGAGTATCTGGTGCTGACCCGTTACGATACACGCCGGGTGGACACCGGAGAGATGCTCAGCGCTGCGGATGTGCAGGAGATCCTTGCAATTCCGTTCCTGGGTGTGGTACCGGAATCGCAGGCGGTGCTCGAAGCCTCAAACTCCGGGATCCCGGTAACGCTGGATGAAGAGAGTGACGCAGGTAGCGCCTACATGGATGTGGTGGATCGCTTTTTAGGCGAAGATCGCCCCCACCGCTTCATGCAGACAGTTAAAAAAGGATTCTTTTCCCGCTTATTCAGGAATTGATGCTTTTTGCAAAAGCACCAGGGGTTGATTTATGAAATTTCTAGATTTTTTCCGTTCATCCAAACAGGG
>Ga0182239_1000206_pt1 | contig 22124 bp, 22 predicted proteins | sample hydfrate6_PW_210_FD_132456 | JGI IMG/M metagenome (GOLD analysis project Ga0182239, IMG submission 132456) | Subsurface microbial communities from deep shales in Texas, USA - hydraulic fracturing test 6_PW_210 | ecosystem: Environmental > Aquatic > Deep subsurface > Shale gas/oil reservoir >... | reverse complement strand
TCTTACCTCCTGTTTATAATGATTATTGGATAAATCAATTATACAGGAGATGGTGTTGAGATGGTACACTTTTCGATTAGCAGAACATTATTTTTGGTACACTTTTAGTTTAGCATATGCAACTGAGGTAGCTGCACCTATAATTCTGGCAAAAAGCTGTCATGATTTAGATATTTTGCACTGGCTTTTAGAAAGCAAAACAAAAAAGATAACATCATCAGCTTCATTAGAGATTTTTAAAGCAGATCAACAACCAGAAGGAGCTGCTGATAGATGTATTAATTGCAAAATAGAAGCAGATTGTCCTTACTCAGCCCGCAAGATATATCTCGGTGAAAATACAGATTGGCCAACTGCCGTGATAACTACTGATTTAAGTTATGAAGGTAGATTTAAAGCTTTAAGAGAAGGTCCTTACGGCAGATGTGTCTGGAAATGCGATAACAATGTCCCAGAGGTGCAGAGAGTTAATATGACTCAAAACGATAATACAGAAGTCAACTTTACTTTAACAGCTTTTTCAAAAGAAATAACCAGAAAGATAAAAATATATGGTTCCTTAGGAGAAATTAGCGGGGATTTTGAAGAAGGAATAATCGAAGTATCTGTATTTGGTAAGACTGATTCTTTAATTAAAATAAAATCTGATTCAGGTAATCATGGAGGTGGAGATCGGGGCTTTATGGATCAATTTGTTTCTCTGCTTCAAGGAAAAGAAACTGATCAGAGGGTTTCTTCTTTAGGAGATTCAATAGAGAGTCATTTAATGGCTTTTGCAGCCGAGGAAGCCCGGGCTCAGGATCTTGTAATTGACTTTAAGAAGTGGTCGCGGGATAAATTAAATTAATAAATCAAAAAATATCGCCCCTTATTTTCTAGGGCGGTATTTTTATTTAGAAAATGAAAAAGAGCAGAAATATCTGCTCTCAATTCATTTGTTAGATTAAGCTGTAATTAAATTTGACATTATACTTCAGCCAGTGCTTTTTCTAAATCAGCAATAAGCATCTCTGGTTCCTCTAGACCAATATGCACTCTGACGAGAGAAAGCTTCTCTTTTGCAACCGTATCAGCTGTTACCGCATAAGGCATTACTAAACTTTCATATCCTCCCCAGCTAACTGCACGTTTGAAATATTGCAGACTATTTGTAAATCTTTCTACTGCACTTTCCGAATCCGTTTTAATTTTAAATGAAAATAGTCCTGATCCACCCTGCATTTGTCTTTTTGCCAGCTCATATTGAGGATGTTTCTGAAAAAGCGGATAATTAATTTTAGTTATTTTAGGGTGATTATCTAAATAATCTATTACTTTTAAAGTGTTCTCATAGTGGACCGGCATTCTAATATGAAGGGTTCTAATTCCTCTTAAAACCAGCCAGGCCATAAATGGGTCAGGTACAGTACCTATATTAAGAAATTCCATTTCAAAAATATGATTAATATCTTCTTTACTGCCAATAATAGCACCTGCTACTAGATCACTATTTCCTCCCAGGTATTTAGAAACTGAATGAACTACAATATCAATACCATGATCAATGGGATTTTGAAATATTGGAGTAGCCCAGGTATTATCAATTATAGTTTTGATATTATGTTTTTTTGCGATTTCTGCAATTTTTTTTAAATCCTGAATTTTAAAAGAAAATGTTGTTGGACTTTCAAGGTAAATAATTTTTGTATTTTTCTGAATATTAGCCTCTATAATTTCAGGATCAATACCTTCTACATAACTATGACTGACTTTAAATCGCTTAAGATATCTTTCCAGAAGAGTTTTAGTCCAGCTGTATGTATCTCTAACTGATAGCACATGGTCACCTGACTCTAAAAAGGCGATTATACTGCCTGAAATTGCAGCAACACCGGAGCTGACAAGTTTAGCTTTTTCTCCATGTTCTAATTCAGCCAATTTTTCTTCTACTAGCTTGACAGTTGGATTATTGCCTCTGGTATAAAGATAATTATTGACTTCATCATTTAAGGACTCTTTAAAATCAGCAAAAGATTTAAAAGAAAATATTGAAGTCTGAAATATGGGTGGATTAACAGCACCAAATGGTAGATCATCTTCTCCTAAATGATGTAATATTTCTGTTCTATATTTATTATTTTCCAATTTGAATTCTCCTTTATATAAGAATTAACCTTTTACAGCCCCGGCTGTTAAACCAAGTATAATGTATTTTTGGGCAAAGGCAAAAACAATCATTGTTGGCAGCAGCGCAACTACTATACCTGCACTTAAAACACCCCAGCTAACACCTGCTTTAGAGATGAAAGAGTTAAGTGCTACTGGAATAGTCATTTTGCTGTCAGAATTTAAAAGCATAACTGCTAGGAACAATTCGTTCCAAATATTTACAAAAGCAAAGCTAAAAATAGCTGCTAGCCCCGGTAAAGACAGCGGAATAATTATTTTAAATATTGTTTGAGTTTTAGTACAGCCATCAATCATGGCAGCTTCTTCTAAGGCTATAGGTATTCTGTCAAAGAAACTCTTACCCATGATAGTTGAAAAAGCAATCATCACACTAATATATACCATAGTTAAGGCCATTAGACTATCGGTTTGCTGAACCCCTGCAAAAATTGTAAATAGAGGTGCCATGATCATATAAGTTGGGATAATTTGGGTAAAATACATTGCTAACAGAAAGAGAGCCTTAGTTCTTTTTCTTCTAAATCTTGATAGTGCATAACCACTAAAAGTAGAAGTTATTAAAGCTCCAAAAGAAGCAACCAGAGAAACTATTATACTGTTTCTAAAATATATACCAAAGTTACTAATTTGAAATAGATATTTATAATTGTCTAAATTAAAACTCTGGGGCCAGTATTTAATTGGATAAGAATATATTTCACGATCACCTTTCAAAGATGTAACAATTACCCAGTAAAGAGGTGCAATTGCCATGAAGAGAAAAAGAGCTAATAAAACAAATTTTCCGATCTTTAAGAAAGTTTTCATAACATAAAGTCCTCCTTCCGGGAAGTGAATTTAAGATAACCAATAGCATAGGTGAACAGGATGAACATGATAATTACTCCAATTGCTGAACCCTGTCCATAATCGTAAAATTTCAAGATTTTATTTATCATTTGAGTAGCCAAAATGTTAGTTGAATTGCTTGGCCCTCCATTTGTCATCGCATATATAATATCAGGGAAGTTCATAATCCACATTGTTCTTAATAAAGTTGTGCTAATAATTGTTGGTTTAATATAAGGAATGATAATACTAAATAATCTTTTTATAGGTCCAGCCCCGTCAATCTTTGCTGCTTCCATTAATTCTTCAGGTACTGACTGCAGTGCTGCCAGCAGCATAATCGCAAAGAAGGGAACACCATACCAGATATTAACTACTATAACAGAAGCCATTGCAAATTTGGGGTTAGATAAAAAGCCAATATTTGATTCGATTAAATTCATTTTTAAAAGAATATCATTTAAAACTCCAAATTGGCCGTTGAATATCCAGGCCCAGATTAAACCAATTGCAAAGCCTGAAAGTGCCCAGGGATAAAAGACAAGACCTGAATAAATACCTCTACCTTTAAAAGGCTTGCGCATCAAAAGTGCTAGTATAAATCCCAGTATAAACTGGAAAAACAAAGAAACAAAAACCCAGACAATTGTATTGAAAATAATTTGAGCAAATCTATAATTACTATCTGTAAAAACAGCTCTAAAATTATCTAATCCATTAAAGTGAATATTGGAAAGGTCATAAAAGCTGTATTTTTGAAAAGCTATAAGTATTCCTTTGAAAATTGGAAAATAAATAAATAAAGCTAATAAAATAAAGGCTGGTATTAAAATTAAAAATAAAAATCTGTGATTTTCTTTATGCATTTATTTACCCAGTATAATGAACATAGGGAAGAACATTATACAATCCTTTCGTTATATATTTTTAATTATCTGCTTTGATTTATATTGTGATTTACAACTACTTTCCCTATTATCCGAATCCAGCAGTTGTGATAGTTTAGTTATAAAATTTTATTTTAGTTATTAATTAATATTTAGAATAGGCACGTATGGGTTACTGCCATACGTGCCTATGTGAATTATTATTCTGTCCAATAAGCGTCCCAATCTTCTAGAACTTCATCAAGTTCTTTATTTCCTAAAAGAAGACTCTGCATATCTGATTCATGAATTTGACTCCATCCAGGCCATTTAGATGAAGCAAGTGGATATTCTTTGAAAATGAATTTGTCAGTATTATTCATTTCATAGTTAAATGCTTTATAATGTTCTCCCTGGAAATATTCGTTTTCCTCGAAAGTTGTAGTATGAACAGGTAGTGCTCCATAATTTTGGTTGAAGTAACCATTCTTTTCTGCAGAAAGTAACCAGGTCATAAATTTCCAGGCTTCTTCTTTATTTTCAGAGTAGCTAGGAATTCCAAGCCCAATAAAACCAAAGTCTAGATAAGAATGACCATAAGGGCCTACTGGTACTGGTACAACACTATATTTGTCTGCTCCTAACATTTTATCAATTAAAGGAACAGCATCTGGATCCTGAATCAAGAATGGAGTTACTCCGGAGACAAAACCATTTACTTGCTCATTAAAGCCCCAGTTTACGCCGTCATTTGGAACTCCTTTATCAAATAAGTCAATGTATGCTTCCATACCTAATTTATAATTTTCATCTGTAAAGAAAGTTTCATCTTCTGAATAAATAAATTCACCATCTTTGATTTCTTTTACATATGCTGAAGCAAATAGATCAGAGAATTTATGTTCTGAACCTTTCCCTCTCCAGGCAAAAGCATACTGATTATTTTTTGGATCAGTTATTTGTCTAGAAATTTCAATTAATTCTGAGAATGTTTTAGGAGCATAATTAATACCATGTTCAGCTAAAATATCATCTCTAACGAAAAGTGCTTTAATAAAAATACTTTGTGGGACAATGTAAGGAGTGTTTTCTACTATTGTTGAAGCAGTTTTAGCTACATTACTTAGAGTCTGATCGCCTTCCCAATTTGCATAATAATCAGTTAAATCTAAGAGTTTGCCATTATTAACAAACTGTTTAATTGTATAATCTCTTACTTCAACAACATCTAATTTTTGATTTGTATTGAGCATCATTGTTGCCTTCTGATCTGCCTGCTCATATGGTGGAGAAATTAGATTAACTTCAATATTAGGATTTGCAGCCTCAAATTCTGCAATCATTTCTTTTAAAAGATTGGTTCTTTCTGGACTTGTCATAACCTCAAGAAAATTTAAAGTTACAGCACCAGCCATCATATTAAAGGATAAAACAAAAACTAAAACTAATGTTAATAAATATCTTTTTTTCATTTTAATAAATCCTCCTTGGATTAAAATTAATTTTAAAAAATATTATGAATTATTTTACTATCCTCCTTTCATTGTCAAAGCAATTCTGCTTTGATATAATACTGAATGGTGTTTTTACTAGGGCTTCCTCTTAATTGAGGGAGCTTTATTATTATAAACTACTTTTAATATAATTAACTACTTTCACGAATTATTAAATTAGCTTCAAAAGTCACTTCTTTTTCTTCAATTTCTTCATCTTCAATAAGTTTAATTAATATTTCTGCTCCCTTTTTCCCCATTTCTAATCTTGGCTGAGAAACAGTAGTTAAGCTAGGATTTAAATATTTAACTTGATCTATATCATCAAAGCCAACAATTGCCAGATCTTCTGGAATTTTTACATTCATTTCAAAAGCTGCTCTCATTGCTCCCATTGCCATTTGGTCTTCAGAAATAAAGATTCCATCAGGTGGACTATCTAAACTAAGAAGTTTTTTAGCAGAATCATAACCTTTTTTAAAATTATATTCTCCATAAACAATATACTCTTCTTTAAGTTCAAGATTATTATCTTTAAGGCAGTCCTTAAAACCGTTGAATCTTTCTTGAGAATCAACAATCTCTTCTAAATTAGGTCCGGTAATAATTGCTATATTTTTTCTGCCAGTTTTTATCATATGTTCTGCAGCTTCATAAGCCCCCTTATAACTGTCAACTCTTACAGAAGGAAAGTCATACCAAGAGTTAGTAATAAATACAGTTGGAAAGCTGTTATCCTTAACAATATTTATAAAGTGGTCTTTATTTGTAATTCGAGTACTGGAACCGATTAAAATTCCATCGACAATGTTTTGACGTAATAATTCTTCTATTACTTTTTCTGGTGGCTCAAAACCAGTTGTACATAAAATTAAACGATACCCCTTTTTTTTAACAAATTCTTCAATTCCTTGAATAACTTTATTAAAAAATGATCCAGTATCTTCTGGAAGTACAAGGGCAATTATTTTAGTTTGATTAGAAACTAAAGCTCTAGCATTTGCATTTGGTTGATAATTTAATTCTTTCGCAATGATTTTAACCCTATCTTTTGTGTTTTGACTAACAGGTATATTAGAGCTCTTATTATTTAAAACTCTAGACACCGTTGTTATTGATACTCCAGCTTTCTCAGCAATATCTTTTAATCTTATTCTAGCCATTATAGTCACCTACTTATTAATTTAACGTTTGACAGTAAACGTATACTGTCTATAACTACTATTCGTCGCCTCTATAAAAACTCCTGCATAATTTCAGAATTTATTTAATTTTTTATTTTCCAAATTGATGTGAATAAAATAATTTAATTAAATTATTTTGAATTGCTTGACAATTTAAATGATTAAATATATAATCAGCTTGTAATGACAACATTATAAGAGGTGAAGTGACTTGAAAAAATTAAATACTGATAACAGATTACCCTTATATCATCAGCTTTATGACATAATTGTGGAAAAAATTGAAGATGGAACATATAAAGAAAATGATAAACTTCCATCTGAAAGAGAATTCTGTGATAAATATGATATTAGTAGGGCAACGGTCCGAAGAACAATGGTTGAGCTTGAAAAAAATGATTATATATATAAAAAACAGGGAAAAGGCGTTTTTGTTTCTTCGAAAGCTTTTAAACAGGATCTTTTAAGTTTTTATAGTTTTAGTGAAGAGATGAAAAAAATAAATAAAGTTCCCGGTTCAAAGGTAATTGATTTCAAAAAAATTGATGTAAGTTCTAAGATTGCCGATAAATTAAAAATAAATAAAAATCAGAAAGTTTATAAATTTAAAAGGTTAAGATTAGCTGACGATGAGCCAATGATGATAGAAACAACTTATCTTCCAGCAGCAAGATTTCTCGGTTTAAACAGCAAAAAACTTGATCAAAGGTCAATGTATGATATTTTCAGAGAGGATTATAATGTAGAATTTAATAAGGCAGATGAGATTTTTCAAGCAATAAGTCTTAACAAAAAGGATGCAAAATATTTAAACTCAAAAGAGGGGTCACCTTCAATTCTATTAGAAAGATTTACTTATGAAAATGAAAATATAATTGAATATACTGCAAGTGTAACAAGAGGAGATAGATTTAAATTCCATGTGAGTTTAGAATAAAAATTTTCTATAACTGGTAATGACAACATTATAAATAATTTTACATAATAATTTGAAATAATAAGAGGCTTTTAAATTTTTAATAGCATTAAAGTTGCTATTACAATTAATCCATACAAGGAGGGTATTAGATGTTCAAAAAAATTTCAGTATTAGTGATTGTTGTATTGGTCGGTCTTTTAACATTGAGTAATATGGTTTATGCAGAAGAAGGAGAATTGGTTTATTGGTCAATGTGGGAAAAAGGAGAACCACAGCAAAAAGTACTAGAAGAAGCTTTTAATGATTTTTCAGAAGAGTTTGATGTAGAAGTTGATCTTAATTGGGTTGGTCGTGATAATTTAACTACTCTTAAAACTAGAACTTTATCTGAACAAAATGTTGATTTAGTTGATAAAAAAGCTGAAGAAATTTATGGAGCACTTGTAGCAAATGATATGGTTAAGGATTTAAGTAATGTATTAGAAATGAAAGTCCCTAATGAAGACAATACTGTTGGCGAAGTATTAATTGAAGAATCATATAATGCTTATCAAAAAGAAGACGGAACAGTTCATATGCTTCCTTATAACTTTATTACCTCTGCTTTCTGGTATGATAAAGCCTTGTTTAGAGATTTAAGTATTGAGGTTCCAGAAACGTGGGATGAGTTTCTTGTTATGACAGAAAAAATGAAAGAAAATGATCTTGAACCTGTAGCATTTGGTTTGCAAACTGGCGTTTATGTGGGTTACTTCCCTTATCTTACTTCTGTAAGAATATTAGGTGAAGGTGCTTTAAACAGAGCAGCAGGTGATCCTAGTGGTAAATTATTTGAAGATCCTGCCTGGGAAAGAGTAGGTGAAGTATTATACTCTTTTAGTAAAGAAGGGGATAATCTTTTAATGGAAAACTATGAGTCCAGTGTATATCCTGGCCCTCAGATGGATTGGGTAATGGGAATTGCGGGTACATTTTATTGTGGTTCATGGATTCCAATTGAAACTAAAAGTGCAGCTGGCCCAGACTTTGAATATGGTTCTTTCCAATTCCCAACCTTTGAAGGTGGAAAAGGAGACCCAACAGCTGTTGAATCATATCCGATTGGAATGAGTATTTTGAAAAACTCTGATAATGTAGAATTAGCTGAAAAATTCATTGCCTTCTTTAGCCAAGAAAAATATGCTGAAAAGTGGGTTGAAGTTACTAAAAATATGTCTCCACGTAAAGGAGTAGAACCCGCACCTGAATTACAGGATGCCTATCAGTCATTAATGAAAGCTGAAAAAACATTTAGATTATATGATGGTGTGCAAGCAGACTATCCAACCTGGTATTCTAATGTGTTTTTACCAATAAGTAGAGATGTATTGTCTGGTAATATTAATGGCAAAGAATTTGCTGAACAGATGAGAATTCAAACTATTAAACATTGGAAACAAAATTAACATTTTAAGTTATCCACCCAGCATTTGCTGGGTGGATAAACTTAATTTATGTTTAGAAAGGGGAGAAAATAGTGAATCATAATAGTGAAGTATATAAGCAAAGATATAGGAAATTGATACTAACTGCAACAATTCCAGTTATAGGTATTTATTTTGTTTTTATGATATTTCCTTTGCTTCAATCTTTATATTATAGTTTGTTTAACTGGTCAGGGTTTTCAAAAGAGATGGAATTTATTGCGGCTAATAATTATTTAAATCTTGCTAAAGATGGAATTTTCTTAAGAACATTATTTAATTCAATTAAGTATGTTTTTGTTGGTGGGATTGTAATTATTGGAATAACACTTTTATTTACATATGTAATTTCTAATTTCAAATCTAGAAAACTAAGAGATATAGTTCAGATGATTTTATTTGTTCCAAATACAATTTCGCCAGTTGCCTTAGCTCTTTTATGGAATTTTGTTTTGAATACAAGATGGGGATTGTTAAATGAAACTCTAAAAACTTTAGGCTTAGGTTTTTTAGCAAAAGGGTGGATGGGGCAAGATTATATTTTCTATGCTGCTTTATCTTTACTAGTTTGGATAAATGTCGGTTATTTCATAGTTATGTATTTAGCAGCTGTAGATAGAATACCAATGAGTTTATATGAATCAGCTGAAATTGATGGAGCTACTTCATGGAATAAATTCACCAAAATTACTGTGCCGTTAATTAAGGACGTTATAGAAACAAGTATGGTTCTTTGGTCAATTTTTTCATTTAAAATATTTGGTTACTTATTTGTTTTTGGTGCTGGTGGAGCAGGAAGTGATCCAGCTTTAGAAATAAGAAATATAGCTGTACAGATTTATTTAACCGGTTTTGGAAAAAGAACTCCAATTAACAAACTAGGCTATGCAAGTGCGATGGCTATTTTATTATTGTTTTTTGTTGCTTTATTAGTTTATTTAATAAGAAAATTAGTGTTTACCGAAGTTGTTGAATATTAAAAGAAGGGGGTAAAAATGAAATTTAAATTATCAGAAATTCCTAAATATCTAATTAATATATTCTTAGCATTCTGGATTTTATTTACAATTTTTATGTTCGGTTGGATAATAATGTCTTCCTTTAAAACAACAAGAGAAATTTATTTAGGGGTATGGACATTACCATCAACTTTTGAATTGACAAATTATATAAATGTTCTGACTGAATTTGGATTATTAAAATCAATGGTTAACAGTTTAATTGTAGTATCTACTTCAACTTTATTAGTATTAGTATTATCCACGCCCATTGCTTATGTACTAAGTAAATTGAAATTTAAATTATCTAATTTCATTACCTTTTCTTTTGTGATTGGAATTGGAATTCCGATTCAAACTATATTTATTCCGTTATATCTTTTAATGAATAATTTAAAGTTAACAGATTCTTTAATTGGGTTGATCTGGGTATATACTGTAACCTCAATTCCATTTACAGTCTATTTATTGATAAATTTCTTTAATACTATTCCTTCTTCATTAGAAGAAGCAGCTCGTATTGATGGTGCTACTGCTTTTCAAAGTTTTATAAAGATTATGCTTCCCTTAGCACGTTCAGGTTTGATTTCAGCTGGTATATTTGTTTTTGTAATGCTCTGGAAAGAATTTATTTTAGCGTTAGTGTTTATTGGTACAGAAAGCAAACAGCCAATTTCTCTAGGACTTTATTCATTAATCACAAAATTGACCTATACCGGTGACTGGGGAGGGTTATTTGCTGGAGTTGTATTAGTAATTATCCCATCAGTTATTTTTTATAGTATTTTAGCACGCAAGTTTATTGCTGGTCTAACAATGGGGATTGGTAAAAGTTAGAGAAAGGAGATAAGATGGCAAAAAAAGCTAAAAAGCCGAACATTATATTTATTTTAGCAGATGATCTAGGAAGTTGGGCTTTAGAAGCTCCAGCTAAAGAAGAAATAATAACTCCTAATTTAGATAAACTCTCAAGAACTGGAATGAATTTTAAAAATTTCTTTTGTACTTCACCTGTTTGTTCACCAGCAAGAGCTTCTATTTTAACTGGTAAAATACCATCTCAACATGGTGTACATGACTGGATAAGAGAAGGGAATGAAGGATTAGAATACTTAAATGATCACAAAGCTTATACTGAAATATTATCTGAAGCAGGATATACATGTGGTATAAGCGGAAAATGGCATTTAGGTGACAGTTTTAGAAAACAAAAAGATTTTGATCACTGGTTTGTTCATCAAAAAGGTGGAGGCCCTTATTATAGTGCTCCTATGGTCGAAGATGGAAAAGCAGAAAATAAAGAGGGATATATTACTGATGTTATAACAAATGATGCGCTTACTTTTGTTGAAAATGCACATCAGAGTAGTCACCCATTTTGCTTGAATATAAACTATACCGCTCCTCATTCTCCCTGGGATTATGATCAGCACCCAGATGAATATTTAAATCTATACCAAGATTGCTCTTTTGATTCAATACCTGAGCTGAGCAGACATAAATGGCAGCGAGATGATGTAGAATATCCAATTGGAGCGAGAAGAAAAGAAGTCCTAACTGGTTATTTTGCAGCAGTGACTGCAATGGATTATAATATTGGTCGTGTTCTTGATAAATTAAATGAATTAAATATTAGAGAAAATACGATAGTTATTTTTTCTAGTGACAATGGGATGAATATGGGGCATCACGGAATATTTGGAAAGGGTAATGGAACTTTCCCCCAAAATATGTATGACAGTTCAGTAAAAGTACCTATGATTATTTCTTTACCTGGTAAGATAGCTGTTGGGGAAAGTTCAGATGCACTTGTAAGCCATTATGATTTTATGCCAACAATTTTAAAGTATTTAAATATTAATGACATTAAAGATGAAAGATTACCTGGAAAAAGTTTTGCTAAAATATTAAATGGAGAAGATCAGCTTAATTCAAAAGAAGTTGTAGTTTTTGATGAATATGGGCCAGTACGGATGATTAGAAATAAAAGCTGGAAATATATTCATCGTTATCCCTATGGCCCAAATGAATTATATGACTTAAAAAATGACCCTGGGGAAATAAACAATTTAATTAATGCTAATGGTCATGAGGAAATTATTAGTGAAATGAAAGATAAACTAGAAAAATGGTTTGTTAAATATGCAGATCCAGAAATTGATGGAAGTAGAGAAGAAGTTTATGGTAGAGGACAAAAGAATTTAGCAGGAGTCAAAGCGAAAGGTGAGCGCTATTTTAAGCATATAGCTCCTGAATAAAAAAAGGGAGGTTAAAATGCATTATTTAGGGGTAGATGGTGGTGGAACCAAAACAGCATTTTTATTGATAAATCAAAAAGGAGAAATTTTATCTTATTTAACTACTGAGACCTGTCATTATATTCAAGTTGGCATGGATAATTTTAAGAAAGTGATTAAAAAGGGTATCAAAGAAAGCTGTATAAATGCTGGTATAGATCTCTCTGAAATTAATTATACTTTTTTTGGAATTCCTGGCTTTGGTGAAAATGATAAAGATACAGTTATCATTAGAAAACATCTTTCAGATATAATGTCAGAATCTAAATTTAAATGTGGCAATGATGTTGAAGCAGGATGGGCAGGTTCTTTAGCCTGTCAACCAGGTATAAATATTGTTGCAGGTACAGGAGCTATAGGATTTGCAAAAGATCAAAAACACAATAGTGCTCGAGCTAGTGGTTGGGGCTATTTCTGTGGTGATGAAGGTTCAGCTTACTGGTTGGGAAAAAAAGTTATTTCTTTATTCACCAAAGAAGCCGATAAACGGCTAGAAAAAACTGAGATTTACAATATTGTTAAAGAGAAATTTGATTTAAAAAGAGATTTTGATCTAATAGAAATTTTATATAATGATTTAGAATTAAAAAGAAACAAGATTGCTTCTCTTGCTAAACTGTTATATAAAGCAGCTCAAGCTGGTGATAAAAAAGCAGTTAAATTATATAAGCAGGCTGCATATGAACATAGTCTTATTGTTAAGGCATTGATAAAAAAACTTAATTTTACAAGAGCTAAAAAAATTCCTGTGTCTTATTCAGGAGGGGTATTTAAAGCCGGCTATTTTATTTTAGAACCATTAAAAGAATATATAAAAGAAGAAAATGTTAAATTAATTGAACCAATTTTAAAGCCTGTTACTGGGGCTGCGCTTTATGCAAAAATGCTAGCTAATAATCTGGAAAAACCTGATCGAAAAACCATAGACAAGTTAAAAAAAGAAGAAAAAAGGATAGGGGTTTAACTAAATAATTTTTTGGAAGGAGCTATAGAAAATGAATAATTTATTTTCAAAAACTAAAGATGAATTAAAAATGCAGAAAGGTTTGGCAACAGCTGAAGAAATTGCTCAACAGCCAAAAGTGTGGGGGGAAACATTTGATTTAATAAAAGAAAAGAAAGTTGAAATATCTAAGTTTTTAAATGATATTTTAAGCCAAGACAAATTAAGGGTTATTTTTTCTGGAGCTGGTACTTCTGGCTATATTGGTGATGCAGTTGTTCCATATCTTAAAAAAATTCTACCTGAAATTGAAGTAGAATCAATTCACACAACAGATATTGTAAGTCATCCGGAGGTTTATTTGTCTAAAAATATTCCGACATTACTTTTTTCATACGCTAGATCCGGTAATAGTCCAGAGAGCCTGGCGACAGTAGAATTAGCTGAAAAAATTGTAGATGACTTATATCAGATTATTATAACCTGTAATAAAGATGGCGACTTAGCTAAAAATGCAGGTGGTGAAAAAACCAAAGTAATTTTACTGCCCGATGAAACTCATGACAAAGGATTTGCAATGACCAGCAGTTTTACTTCAATGCTTTTATCTACTTTATTAATTTTTAATTTATCAGATTTAGATAAATTAGAAAAGGATATTGAAATAATTTCTGATAATGCTCAAGCATTAATAGAAAACACTGCAGTAGTTGAAAGTTTGGCAGAAAAAGATTTTGAGCGGATAGTATATTTGGGAAGTTACAGTTATTTTGGTATTGCAAAAGAAGCTACTTTAAAATTACTTGAATTAACTGCAGGAAAAATTGTTACCAGATATGACACTCCACTTGGTTTTAGGCATGGTCCTAAGTCTATTATAGATGACAAGACATTAGTTGTATTATTTTTCTCAAGAGATAAATACAGCAAAAAATATGATTATGATCTTTTAAAGGAACTTTCTGAGCAAAGTGGAAAATTTAAAACACTTGTCTTTGCAGAAGAATATGATGAAGAAATTAATAAACTAGCTGATAACTTTATAGCTTTAAATACTAAAACCAAAACAATAGATGAAATTTTTAGTTCATTAGACTATATGGTTGTAGCTCAAATACTTGCACTTTTAAATTCTTTAAAACATGGTATTACACCTGATGATCCAAGTCCAAGTGGTGATGTTAACAGGGTAGTTCAAGGTGTTAAAATTTACCCATATTAATATAAATAAAGTTTAAAGTAAGGGTGGAAAAAATGACCTATTATATTAAAAGTAAAAAAATATTTAAAGAAGATGAAATACTATTAAATTATGCTTTGAAAATAAAAAACAAAAAAATAGTTGATTTTGTCAAAAATTCTAAACTTTCTTCAGAAGATGAGATAATTGACTACCAAGATAAGATGATTATTCCTGGAATGATTGATCTTCATATTCACGGTGCAGTTGGAAAAGATGTAATGGATGGTGATTATGAAGCTCTTAATGAAATTTCTAAGTACTTAGCTGAAACAGGTGTCACCTCTTTTTTAGCAACTACTTTGACTGCTCCAATATCAAAAATAAAAAAGGCATTAATAAATATAAGTCAGGCAATGAAAGAAGGGGTTGACGGAGCGGAAATTTTAGGCTCTTATTTAGAAGGACCCTATCTGACGGAAGAACATAAAGGAGCTCATCCGACTGAATTCATGAGAGAGCTAAACCTAGACGAAATAAAAGGTCTTTTAAAACTTTCAAATGATACAATTAAAGTTTTTGCTCTTGCTCCAGAGAAAAATAATTCTCATAAAATCATAAAATTTTTAGAAAAAAATAATATAAAAACAACTATGGCACATACCAACGCAAGTTATGAAGAAGCATCTGCTGCTGTAGAAAGTGGCTTAGAACTTGCCACACACACCTTTAATGGAATGAAAGGCTTACACCATAGAGAGCCGGGAGCTTTAGGAGCAATTCTAAACAATAAAGATGTTTATTCAGAATTAATTGCTGATAATATTCATGTCCATCCTGCAGCCTTAGAGCTATTATTAAAAATCAAAGGCAGTGATAAAGTTATTTTAATCAGTGATTGTATGCGTGCTGGTGGTTTAAGTGACGGAGAATATATGTTGGGTGAACTAAAAGTTTCAGTGAAAAATTCCATAGCGAGAACTGAAGCAGGTTCTCTTGCAGGAAGCACATTAGAATTAAGAGATGCTGTCATAAATATTAAAGAAGCTGCAGATATTGATTTATATACAGCTTTAAAAATGGTTACAATTGTACCTGCAAGATTATTAGGTATGGACAAGAAAATAGGAAGCATAGAAAAAGGAAAAAATGCAAACATTGCGGTTGTAGATGAAATGATGAATATTTATTCAACAGTGATTGATGGAAAGATTGTATATAGAAAATAATTTTAAAGGAAGTGATCTGATGTTTATAATTTCAAATAGAAATCTTTTACTAGATGCTCAAAAAAGAAAATATGCAGTACCGGCATTTAATATTCACAACCTGGAAACTACAAAAGTTGTAGTTGAAGCTGCAGAAGAATTAAATTCACCAATTATTTTGGCAGCAACACCAGGAACCATTAGATTTGCAGGAGCGCGTTATTTAGTAAATATAATGAAAAGTGCAGCAGCAGAATCAACTGTTCCAATTGCTTTTCACTTAGATCATCATGAAAATATTGAAAATATAAAAGAATCAATAAAATTAGGCTGCAAATCGGTTATGATTGATGCTTCAGCTTTGGATTATGAAGATAATATCGCCAAAGTAAAAGAGGTAGTTGAATTTGCAAGGTTGTATGATGTAAGTGTTGAAGCTGAATTAGGTAAGCTGGTCGGTCAGGAAGATGATATTGAAATAAGTGATGCAGAATCTGAGTTAACTGACCCCAATTTAGCAGCTGATTTTGTTAATCGAACAGGAATTGATTCTTTAGCTGTTGCAATTGGAACAGCCCATGGTTTGTATAAAAAAGACCCTAAAATTGATTATAAACGTTTAAAAGCTATAGAAAACAATGTGGATATCCCTTTAGTTTTACATGGAGCTTCTGGAGTTCCTAATCAAGATGTTAGAAAATCTATAGAAATGGGGATTACAAAAGTAAATATTGCTACTGAATTGAAAATCGCTTTTTCTGATGCAGTAAAAAAACATTTTAAAGAAAATCCTGAAGCTAATGATCCGCGTAAATATTTAAAACCTGGTAAAGAAAGCATGAAAGAGTTAGTAAAGAAAAAGATAAGATTATGTGGTAGTGAAAACAAAGGTTTATTAAGATGATAGCTACAATTACATTGAATACTTCAGTTGACAGAAGATATAATATCAAAGAAATTAAAAAGAATACTGTTCAACGCACAGGAGACTATCAGGCAACTGCTGGTGGGAAAGGTATCAATGTCAGCCGGGTTATTAATATATTAAATAGAGAAGTAACAGCATTAGGTTTTATTGGTGGTTTTTCTGGCGATTTTATTTTTGATGAGTTAGAGAAATTAGAAATTAATAGTGTTTTTACAAGAATTAAAGGTACTACAAGAAGCTGCCTCAATATTATTGATCAAAATAATAATTCAATCGAAGTATTGGAAAATGGTCCCCAAATTACTGTTGAAGAAAGAAAAGAGTTTTTAAATAATTATCAGAAGAAGATTAATAAATTTGATGTTATAGCTATCTCAGGTAGTTTGCCGGCTGGACTTAGAACAGATTTCTATCAAAAGGTAATAAAAGTAGCTAAAGAAAATAATAAAAAAGTTATTTTAGATACCAGTGGAGAAGCATTACTGCAGGGGGCTGCAGCTGGCCCTGATATTATTAAGCCTAATAAAAGTGAAATTGAAAATATTGTAGGTTTTAATATTGATTCTGAAAGCAATTTGTTAAAGGCTGCTCAAAGGCTTCAGTCATACGGGGCTAAAAATATTGCATTGAGTTTAGGTAAAGAAGGTATGTATTATATAACAGAAAAAGAAATCTATAAAGTTGAGGTTCCAAAAATAGAGTCTGTAAATGTAACTGGTTCTGGAGATAGTTTAACTGCAGGATTGGCAGTAGCTTTGGCTGAAAAAATGAATATTGTAGAGATGTTAAAATTTGCTAATGCCTGTGGAGTGGCAAATGCTGCAGAAAAAAAGACTGGATTTGTTGAGTTGAATAAAGTAAAAAAATATATAGAAAAAATTAGAGTGATAAAAATTAATAAATAAAAAGGGTATTCTATAAGTTAAGTAACGATAACAGGAGAGTTTAAATAATGAAAGCACAAAAATCCAATTTTAATGTTATGGCTTTTCCAACAGGTCCAATCTGTAATTTAGACTGCGGATATTGCTATTATCTTCAAAAAACCGAACTCTATCCGGAAACTAATAATTTTAAAATGACAGAAGAAACTTTAGAACAGTACATAAAACAATATATAGAGTCTCAAAAAGGACCAGTAGTTAATTTTGGCTGGCAGGGTGGAGAACCAACTCTCAGAGGATTAGATTTCTTCAGAAAAGTAGTAGAGCTACAGCAAAAATATGCACCAGAAGCTTGGGAGATAGAAAACTCAATCCAGACTAATGCATTTTTAATTAATAATCGGTGGGCGCAGTTTTTAAAAAGAAATAATTTTTTAGTGGGAGTAAGTTTAGATGGTCCAGCAGAATTGCATAATAAATACAGAAAAGATAAAAATGGTGAAGGAACCTATCGGCGAGTATTGGCTGGAATTGAAAAGCTAAAAGAACATAAGGTAAAATATAACATTCTATCTGTAGTAAACGATGTCAATGCAAAAAAACCAATAGAAGTCTATCAATCTTTTAAAAAAATCGGCGCTGATTTTATTCAGTTTATTCCTATAGTAGAGCAGGATCAAGATGAGAATATAATCTCACCTTCAGTGGGTTCAAAAGAATACGGCAAATTTTTAATTGGGGTTTTCAATGAATGGTTTAATGATTTAGGGGATATTCATGTCCAGCTATTTGAAGAAGCTTTATCAGTCTGGGCTGGTTTAGGAGCGAATCTTTGTGTATTCAGTCAAAAATGCGGCAGAGCATCAGTAATAGAGTTTAATGGTGATTTATATTCCTGTGACCATTTTGTGGAGCCACAATACAAGCTTGGTAATATCAATGAAAAGAGTATTTTGAAGATGATGAACTCTAAGCGACAGAATGAATTTGGCAGATTAAAAAAAGAAAATTTAACTAAAAAGTGTCTGGAGTGTGATTACCTGTTTTTTTGCAATGGTGGCTGCCCGAAAAACAGAATTTTAGATACAAAAGATAATTATAAACTAAATTATCTCTGTGAGGGATATAAGCTGTTTTTTAATTATGTAGCCCCTTTCCTAAAAAAATTAGCTCAGATGGTTAAACAGAGAAAAAATTCAATATTAATGAAAAAAGAAATTAAAAGTATTTACATAAAAAAATGGAATGTAGGCCGTAATGATCCCTGTCCCTGTGGAAGTGGAAAAAAATACAAAAAATGCTGCCTTTAAATAAAATGTTTTATAAACTTCTTTAAAAGGCGGCTTTTTTATGAAGATATTAGTTTTTGAAAGTCTGTGATAATCTATAAAATTTAATTTTAAATTTTAAACCAATGATTCTACTAAAAACGGAATTCATCACTTTTTAAAGAACATAGCTATTACTAACATCATTTATGTAATGTTTGATAGAGGGGGAAGACATATAATATTCCAATTTCAAATATGCTGAAGCAGGGTCAGCTTAAAATTTACATTGGACCTCAAATCAGCGATAATCCTAAAATATTCAGCATCAAAAAAATAGGTATTATAACAGATAAACTAAAATATAAATGCGATAAATCGACTTGATAACCAAATAAATTGGTGGTATTATTGCATTAAATTAACAAAATCAAGTTTAAACAAATTTTTTTACTAAATTATGTGAAAAAATATTCAAATGAATATATTAAAGAAACTTAATGTTTATAAAGACTGTTTTGACAGTAAAGTTGATGGCATTGATAATGGTATAATAGATGGCATCGGAATGGCATTGAGGATGGGATGGGCAATTCTCTAGAACTATAACTAGCTCCAAAACCAACTCTAAAACTAAATCTAAAACTAAAAAAAGATGTCCGCGTGATTAAAAATTTTTGAAAATTGAAAAGTTAAACTTAGCTGCTGTGGCCTCTGTCAAAAGCAGGGGCCTTTTCTTAATCTTTGAATTTCTATTTATTATTTTTAATGTCATTAATTATTAGAGTATCAACAGATTCTTTTAATTCTTTAATTATTGGTTCAAATCTGACCAAAAGATAAATTGATAAAACCATTGGAAAGCCATAAGTACTGATCAAATTAAATATTTCTTTCATCAATCTCAGCCCCCTTTCTCTTAGCTTATATTATATCATAAAGTATAAATTTAGTTGGAACAAAAATAGTAAATCCGGGAGAGATAATTATGGACCATGAATTTCACTATTATATGACTTATTTAATTGCTGCTAGATCTGGTTTCAAGAATAAAGATGCCGAAATTTTAGCTTATTCAAGTCAGTACATTGATAACAATGATCATATTTTTAATATTAGTCCAGGTACAGAAGCTCATTATCAAAATTATATAAGTCAGACTAAGAATATTACTAAACCCAGAAAAAAGTTGTTCAGAATCTATCCCATATTTCATTTTGTGCCCGGCCGAGTTTTAGATAAGAATTCACAGCGTAAAGATGGTAAACTGCACTATTTAAATACCACCCCAGATAATAAAAATGCAAACCAGATTTTGGATAAAGCTTTATCAACAAATAACTTTTATAAGATCGGACTTGCAGTTCACGCTTTTGCTGATACTTATGCTCACCAAAATTTTGTTGGTTATTTTGAAGGTTATAATTTTCTCGGAGGATTATTGCAAAAATCTCCTGCCAAAGTTGGCCATGCTTCTGCTGCTCATAAACCTGATATTCCAAATTTAATCTGGGATGATCAGAGATTATGCAGCTTCAACTGTAAAAGAAATAATAAAGAGATATTTTTAAAAGCAGCTGCCCGCATTTTTGAAAAGTTAATGAAATATAATAACCCCCAGATCCCAGCTCAAAAATTGGAATCCGAAAAGATAAACTGCTCTCTGATTTAAGTGATGCAGTTGGAGAGACAACAGAAGATTATTCTTTTCTAAAAAATCTTTTTGATAAAAAAGCCAAAAAATTAAGAATAAAAAATTATAGAGCGCTTTCTAAATTAAAAGAATATGGTGGAAGAGAAATAGAAAAATATAATAAGTATAAGTGGTTAGATAATGTTCTTAAAAATCCAATTAAATTAGCTATATATAAATTACAGAGGAAAATACCAATGCTTCCTGTTTTTATTGAAGCAGCTAAAGATAGGCTTAAATTTTTCAAAAATGCTAAGGATAAAAAGTAATGTATAATAAGTTGTGTAAATAAAATTATGATAATTTTTTGAGTTGATTGCTGAACTTGTGGAGCTGGTAGATGCTTATCAGCCGCGGCGGGACAATATAGAAAAAATTGACTTTAGAAAGGAAAAAGATGCTTAGAAAAGGAAATGATTTTTTAACAGCATTCTTAGTTCTAATAATTATTCTGACATTTACGCTTAGTCTTTCAGCAGCAGAAGACTATCCTAAATTAGAAGCTTATGGATTTCATTACAGTGATTATGGTAAGTTTTCAGGCAGCTTAAAAGCTGGTAAGATGTGCTGCCTCCGGTTTCCCGAACTTGATTTGATCTTCCCGTTTTGACCATGTACCTGGAACTGAAGATTTGAGGATTGATGGAGCTGAAACTGGTTATAATGGGCAGATGTTAACTTTAGACTATCAGAACGGATTTAGGATTAGGCTATCACCTGACCGGTATTAACTGGGACTATGGTGAGCGAGATGGCAGTAACTGGAATCATGGTCGAATTTGCCTTTTCTAAAGTTACTGATATCTTGGACTCACTCCGTTTTGATTATACCCGCAGTCCAGAAGGATTTGTGACCCATATTCCACTTGCCAGTGGAGAATTTGGTTATGCTGCAGAAAAACCAGCTAACTCTGAACTTGTTGGAGAAATAAAAGCAGAAAAAGTAATTACCTACTGGCAGAACGGTCAGGGAAGAAACTTCTACGAACATACACTATCTAAATGGGGTAATACAGATCCCAAGGAGGCTGCAGTTGTGATGGATGCTGATACCTGGCATCTAAAATTAGAAGCTTTAGTCAGCCCTCATACTTCATGTTCCAGCTGGGATGATTTAGTTCAGTGGGAAAGCAGCCTCAGGGACCGGCATAGTTAGCTCAGCCAGTGACATATAAGTTTTATAAATAGAAAACTAAACTGTCCAAATATAATACTATTGTGGCAGTTGCATCTGAGGCTGCTGTAGAGATACAGCAGTTATTTTTTAGGTGTTGGAGAGTTCTTTCGTTAATTTTAATGAGTGCTGTTCTGAATGGTAAATAATATTTTTACAATTTAATATAAATTATGGAAATTTATTGAAATGATTATTGAAAAGTTATTAGATTTGGTATATAATCTTATTAGGTAGTAATGGCAAGGTTGTTTTTGTCAGCGGAAGTGTACTGCATTCCAATTGAATTTGGTACCATTTAGTTAAAAGTCAAAAAAATTAAAAATCATTGATCTTTTTTAAAAGGACTTTTTGACTGAAACGAGAAATATACATTATAATAACGGTAATAAAATATAAATAGAACAACATAATAGGAGCATTCCTGTAATGAATAAAAATCAATATCGACAAAAAGATACCCCCTTGGTATAATACGGAGTATCAGAGGTCATTCTGATCTCTAAAAAAGATAACGTCAAATAAAATATGATAGTTACCATAAAATGTAAGTAAATAGTAATTGTTCACCACTAGTTTTAATTATAATAAAAATATTCAGAATGTCAAAAGTTTTAAGATGTAAATAG
>Ga0182239_1000205_pt1 | contig 22162 bp, 19 predicted proteins | sample hydfrate6_PW_210_FD_132456 | JGI IMG/M metagenome (GOLD analysis project Ga0182239, IMG submission 132456) | Subsurface microbial communities from deep shales in Texas, USA - hydraulic fracturing test 6_PW_210 | ecosystem: Environmental > Aquatic > Deep subsurface > Shale gas/oil reservoir >... | reverse complement strand
CATGACCACCCACCCCTGTCCCCGCCCTAACCAGGGCGGGGAACCGTAACCGACTGCTCATACTGAAATTCTGAGGATGATGGCTTGATTCCGGATTCTTCTGACATCTTTTCCCGCTTTGGGGCAAAAAAATATTTCAGATTTGCCGGAGGCAAAGCTGAACAGAAACAAAGCAAAAGCCGGAGAGAACTCCGGCTTTTATGTATCAAATCACAATCAATTCGATCCCAGGTTTTAGATCAACCCATTGGCCTTCAGCCAATCCCGGGCGGTCTTTTCCTCGTCTTTGTTCTCCAAGTCCACCTGGGCATTGAGTTTCTGCATTTCCTCTGTGGTCAGCTTCTCGGACAGAGGCTGGAAGATCTCTTTGAGCTCCGGATACTTTTCCAAGACATCCTTACGGACCACAGGACACGGATTGTAGGTCGGAAAATAGTTCTTGTCATCCTCCAGGATAACAAAACCAAAAGCGGAAATCCGTCCGTCAGTGGCAAAACCCATGGACACATCCACGTTTTCATCCCGTAGGGCCTGATAGACCAGCCCGGAATCCATTTTGCGCACCTTGCCGTAGGGCACCCGGAAATTGTAGAGCTTCATCAAAGGCTTGAACCCGTCCGGCCGTTCCCAGAATTCGGCGTTGACCCCAATGGTCAACTCATCCGGATTTTCATTCATATACTGGGCCAGATCACTGATGGACGAAATGCCCAGCTCCTTGGCCTGGTCCTTGCGCATGAGCAACGTATATGTGTTGTTGAACTGCAATGGCTCCAGCCAGACCAGGCCGTTCTTCGCGTCCGCTTTCTTTACATACTCATACACTTTTTCCGCATCGCTCATGATATCTTTGTCGTCTTGCTTCAAAAAGACAGTATACCCGGTTCCGGTGTACTCGAAATACATATCCATCTGCCCGTGTTCCAGGGACTGACGACAGACTGATGAACCGACCCCGGTTTTCATTTCCACATCAAATCCTTTGTCCTCCAACAGGACCTTGGCTAAGTTGGCCAGAATATACTGCTCAGTAAAGTTCTTGCCTCCAACAGTGATCTCCTTCTCCGCCTGTGCCGTCCCAGGGATGATCAGAGAGAAGCCCAAAAGAACCGCTACACCTGTGAACATGAACTTATACAAAGACATCACTAAACCTCCTTCTTTGGGTTATTGACACCACCGCCAAAAGTCAGGCGATGGTTAACTACGCTGTGTTATAGAATTATAGTTCTTTGTTATTTGTGGTTATACAACATAGAGTAATCTACAATGCCTGCTCCAGCCTGAGTCCCCTGGGAATGAGCAACAAACCGAGAAATTCGCACAGATAGTCGGCCAGCAGGGCCAACAGGATGGTCGGAATCGCTCCGGCCAGGAGCTTGTCCGTACGCATCAGATCAATCCCCATAAAAATCTGCTCTCCCAGGCCCCCTGCTCCGATCAAAAATGCCAGGGCTGCAGTTCCGATGCAGATGACCAAGGAGACACGAAACCCGGTGAGCATGACCTGCATGGCGTTGGGCAATTCCACATGCCACAAAATCTGACAATTGTTCATACCCATGCCTTTGGCCGCATCCAAAAGCCAGTTGGGAACGGCATTGATCCCGGCCAGCGTGTTTCTCGCAATGGGCAGGACCGAGTAGACGAATAAGGCAAAAACCGCAGGCTCAAACCCTATACCCATAAAACTCATGACAATGGCCAGGACAGCCAGAGAGGGAATGGTTTGGCCCAGCCCAACGATATACATGACCACACCGGCGTACTTCTTCATCCGGGCCCGGGTAAAGACAATCCCTATTCCCACGCCAAGGGCGGTTGCCAAAACCATGGCCACCGCCACCATAACTATATGCTGGCGGGCCAGGGCCAATACATAGGCAAACTCGTAGGGATCGGCCATATACTCCAGCATACCGGTCCGATCCAGAAGTACCCCGGCAGCCAGCAGGAACAAAACCATTATCAGCCGGTATATTCGAATCAGAATATTACCCATGTCGCAACCTCCTGCCCACCTTGAGACCTTTGGGAGTGACCAGACTCTCCAATCCGGCCATAAAACCATCCACAAATATGGCCAGAACAGAGACCAGCACAGCACCGGTCAAAATCATCGGTTCATAGGAGCGTCCGATACCTTGCTGGATGAGCACACCCAGCCCACCGGCCCCGATATAGGCGGCAATGGCCGCGATCCCGATGCTCATGACCGCAGCCGTTCGCAGTCCGGCAATGATCACCGGAACGGCCAGAGGGATCTCGATCTCCTTGAGTCTCTGCCAGCTGGTCATGCCCAACCCCCGCCCTGCGTCCACGAGCTCTGGAGGCACATTTTTGATGGCCACATAGGTATTACGGATGATCGGCAGCTGGCTGTAGAGAATAAGGGCAATAATAGCCGGGACTTTGCCTAAACCGTACCCAAAGGGGGCCAAGATGGGAATCATGATCCCGAACAGGGCAATGGACGGGGTGGTCATAAAGATATTGGCCGTGTTGAGCACCTTGCTGGCCAGACTCTTGTTTCGGGTGATAGCAACGCCTATGGGCACCCCGATGACAATAGCCAAAGAGCAGGCCATGCCGACAATGAAAATATGCTCCAGGGTCAACTCAATACACTTGGCAGTATTGTTGACAATATAGTCCCAAACCATCATGACAGCACCGCCTCAGCTCGGGTTAGTCCCGGTTGAATCCTGGTCTTCTCCAGAGTACATGGCCAAAATCCTCTTCTGGATATGATCGTAGGCAATTGTTCCGGCAAAGTTCCCATCCTCGTCCATGACGGCCAAAACCCGCATGTCGTGCATGAGCATGAAGGACATGACGTCTTTTAAAGCCATATCAGCATCCACCCGCACTGGATAGGGCACAGCCAGATCCTGAACCGGGGCATGCTCTTCCCGCAGGTGCCTTTTATGCACATAGCCGATGGCCTTGCCTTTTTTCAGGACCACCAGATGTCGAAAATCGTTCCCCTCCAAAAGGCTCAGGGCTTCCTGGGCCGTGGTCTTTCCCTGGACCACGTTCTGTGGATTGCGGTCCATGACCTCCTCTACATGGATCAGGCCCAAGACCTTCAGGGCCCGGTCCGCTCCCACGAAATCGGCAATATACTGATTTTTGGGTTGGGCCAGAATGGTTTCCGGATAATCGTACTGCTCCAATCGGCCTTCGGAAAAGATGGCTATTTTGTCCCCCATCTTGATCGCTTCATGGATATCGTGGGTGACAAAGGCGATGGTCTTTTTCAACTTGCGTTGCAGGCGGAGAAACTCGTTCTGGATCTCTTCCCGGTTGATGGGGTCGATGGCCCCAAAGGGCTCGTCCATGAGTAAGATATCCGGATTGGCGGCCAGGCATCTGGCCACACCGATCCGCTGCTGCTGCCCTCCGGAGAGTTCGGCCGGGTATCGATCCCGAAAGGCGGACGGCTCGAGTTGGACCATACTCAAGAGCTCGTCCACCCGCTTTTGGATATCCTGTTTTTTCCAGCCCAAAAGCTTGGGTACTGTGGCGATGTTGTCGGCAATAGTCTTGTTCGGAAACAGGCCGATCTGCTGAATGGCGTACCCCATGGTCTGCCTGAGTTTAACCTGATCCACATTCATGATGTCTTTTCCATCAACTATGATCTTACCCCTGGTGATGGCCAACAGCCGGTTGGTCATCCGCAAAAGGGTGGTTTTTCCGCACCCGGAGGGACCAAGAAAGATGACCAGATTCCCTTGCGCTATTTCAAAGGATACATCACGCAAGGCAGTGACTGCATCAGGCCCGGAACCAAATATCTTGGTCACATTCTCATAGGTAATCATCTGCGATGGACCTCCTTGAACCACTTCAGGCAATGGAATCTGGCTATTATTTAGCAATACTTTAGGCCGATGTCATGTCTCCGTCAAGATCAATACATGATGTGCACCTTAGGTTTACCAGAATCGCTGAACAATACATATTTTCAATCTGATAAGGATATCGGGGTCACGATACCTCTGTGGTTCCCCAAAAACCGAGCATTCGCTTCTCCCCGCCCGGCCGCAGCCCGAACTCTTGTCCAGCGGCAAGCAGAATATTGACCACATCCAGGGCATACCCCCGGGAACAGGTGAATACAAAGCCTTCCTGTCTCTGGTTGCTGGACAGGACCACCACCTGACAGGGCACGTGGGCCAAAGGCCCTTGGACAAGACAGGGAAGTCCGCGCCAAGGATCAGCCAGGTCCAAATTGGTCACCTTTTCCGAGATAGACAAAGAACTGGGCCCAACCAAGGCCAGGCAGCAGGTATTTTCCCGGATATCAGTGTATGCCCTGTCCTCGGGCATATCCTGTTCTGTTGGTCCCAGATGCCAGATCGCGGCCTGGGTTCGGTTCATACGGTTAATGAGCACTCCTTCTCCCAGGGTTGTTTTGCCGGGAGTTTCCGGGATATCCAATCCACATGGGCTGTATTGACCAACATCTTTGTCTTGCAGGTCCCACCTGGGCAGATGGGAGAGATCAATGAGCCATGGTCCTTCGTGTTCATCTGCGTACTCCGTAACCACGGTCCAACCTGCACGCTCTTCGCTGTGCACCGGTGAAGCGTCGAAACGTACCGGAGAAGTTCTGTATACTTGAGACATAATCAAATTCCTTTATAAACCGCAAAATACTCTGACATGGAAGCCGAAGATATCTTACGCTTAAAGTTTCATCCTCTCTCCCGTGGGATCATAGAAGGGCATTTTGGTCACTGCCCCATACTGCAGTTCACCCTGACACTCGTTTTCATACACGGCCAGCCTGTTTCCTTCACGGGCATAGGGACCTTCCACCAAGGCCATGCCCACGACTGCGCCCAGGGTCCGGCTCTGGCGAATGGTCCCGATGTAGCCGATGACCCGATCGTCCACGATCACACAGCCATCGCCGGGGATATGGTCGTTCTTCTCCATCTGGATACCCACCAGTTTCAGCCGGTTCTGATCTTTTTCCGCTTGCTTGAGTGCATCTGCCCCCACTGGCGTGATCTCCTTGTCCCTGGACCACAGAAGTCCCAGGCCCAGATCCAGAAGATTGGTCCGCTGCTCCGACTCCTGGCCCAGGATGACGTGTCCCTTTTCCATGCGCAGGACGTTCTGGACTTCCACCCCGTAGGGTTTGATCCCCATCTCCCGTCCAGCTTGAGCAAGCATTTCCCATACCGCAGGCATAAACGAAGCGGCCACATGCAGCTCATAGGACAACTCACCCACAAATCCCAGGCGCATAGCCCGGACCGGGACGCCGCCGGTCACGGTAAAATCCCGCCAATGGGCAAAGGGAAATGCCTGGTTGGAGACGTCGGCCTCGGAGACCTTCTCCAATGCTTCTCTGGCCTTGGGACCGGCCAAGTTGATCACTCCGATACCGTCGGTCAGATTGACCAGATGGAATTCCCAATCCTCGTACCTGGTATGGTAGCGTATCCACTCTATAGTGGCTCCGGCCCGGCCGGTGGACGTGGTGAACATATAGTCGTTCTCCCCCACCTGCCAGATGACCCCGTCGTCGATCACACATCCATCGTGGTTGCACATGGCCGAATACTTGATCCGCCCGGGCAAGATCCTGGACATGTCCCCTACGTAAACCCGCTGCAGGGCCTTGTGTGCATCCGGGCCATGGATGCGGAAATTGCCCAGAGTGGAGGCATCCAGCATTCCGACATTGGTCCGCACGTTTTCCACCTCCGGGCCCACATCCAGATCCGGAGAAAAATACCTGGCCCGCATCCAGACCCCGGCCCGGCGGAAGACGCCCCCTTCCCGGACCTGGATGTCGTGAATGGGCGTTCGTTTGGTCATTTCATGGGTGGTTCCGGCATAGGTGGCCATCAGCACCGGAACTAAGGGAGGACGAACTGTAGTCGGCCGAAGCTGGGCAAAAGGTTCGGCTTTGAGCTTGGCCACCAGGAAAGGCAGGTTGTGACCGGGAATACCTCCCTGGCCAGGACCCGTTCCAGCTGACGAAAATCGCTTGATGAGTTCCGGGACATCAAAGCCCTGGGCCAGGGCCTGCTTGATATTCTTCACGCTCACATCTTCGTCAAAGCAGATGAAGCTCTTGCGCCCGGAAACCGGGGCTGTGACCACCTTTGAACCTGCCTGGGCTCCGGGTAGGCTGTGCATGGCCTGTTCGGCGGCACGTAACTCCTGATTGCATTCGACGCCGCAGGCAGCGGCGGCATGCAGCCCAGCCAGACGGCCAGAGGCCTCAATGCTTCCGGAATTGTTCAGCCCCCATATTCGGCCGGCTGGGAACATCCCCGTCGGGTAATCCACCGGCAAGAAGTAGCCGGTATGCTGATCAAATTCGAACCTGGACCGGACCAGACCCAAAGGCTCGGTCACCGGGGTCAGACCTGCGGAGGCCACCAGGAGATCACAAAAAAACTCCCGGGTTACGGTGCCGTCAATGCTGCTTATGCGCACCCTGTTTACTGTCGGCCGCCCAAGGGCTTCCTGGGCCACCCAGCCGGGATAGAAGGTGATCTTCCGATCTTGTAATGCTTGGACCAGATTCGCATCCTGACCTTCATCTCTGCAATCGGCCACAGCCTGAACATCAAGCCCCAGATCAAAGAGATCCACAGCCGCTTCCAGACCAAGATCGTGGCCTACAGAGAATACGGCCTGCTCTCCAGGCAGCAGGCCGTAGGTGCGGGCCAGACGGTGAGCACAGCCTATCTGCATGACTCCCGGCCGTTCGTTGTTCTCAAAAAGAAGGGGCCGCTCCCGGCAACCAGTGGCCACAACCACACTTTTGGCCCTGATCTCGATATAGCGCTGCTCAAAACAATCCCCTGGGCCGCCCTCTTGAAAGGCAGTGATCAGGTTGTCGGCATAGGCCCCAACCATTGAGGTCTGGAGAAAAACCCGGATATTGTCCTTCTCCTGAACCTTGGCGGCCAGATCTTTGCTCCGCTGGTACAAAGGCTGGTCCTGAGCAGAAACCGCTGCCCGGTAGTCAAAAAAACCTCCCAGCCATGGCCGTGCTTCCAGGATGATGACCCGAAGTCCTTGGTCCGCAGCCTCCAAGGCTGCACACATCCCGGCCGGTCCTCCGCCGATGACGCAGACATCGGTTCCGGGATAGAGCTCATCATAGGTTGCAGTCAGCTCCAGCTCCGGGTCCAGTCGGCCCAAACCTGCCGCCCGTCGGACAACCTTCATGGCCAAAGGCCAGACCTTGGCCGGCTTGTGCATGCATTTATAGTAGAAGCCGGCCGGCATACACCAGTCGAGACGGTCCATGACACCCAGGAAATCATGTGTCGCCGACCCTTTGACGTTTTGCTCCCGAATAGTATTTCTTTCTTTGAGCAGGGTCGTCTCAGTGCGTACATTGGGGATCCCATCCACTTCCATCATGGTGTTGCTGCATTCCCCGTCCAAACTGTACAGTCCTCTGGGCCGGTGATACTTCAGGCTGCGGGCGAATATGCGCACTTTGTTGGCAAACAGGGCAGTGGCCAGGCTGTCCCCATCCAAGCCGAACCAGGTCTCATTTTTGTAGTGAAACGGGATCGGACTTTGGGGATTGACCCGCAGCGTAGGCAAATTGGTCAATCGTTTCATTTTTGCGCCTCCGGATTTTCCACCTCTACATTGGTCACCGTGTCCCGGAATATGGTGAACCAGGTTCCACATCCGTCCCGGTGATACCACCATTCCTTCTGCATCCCGGTCGTGCAGGAGTTCATGTGCACGTGATCGACCCACTGCCTCGGGCTGAGCTCTTGCCCCCAGGGGTAGGGACCTTTGTCCTCTCCGCCGTAGCGAAACTCATATCCATTTCGTCTGCCGCAAATCGGGCAGGTGATCATGAAAGCCATTGTAAACCTCTGGATTTTTGTATGGAAAACTGTTACATGAAAGCCTCCTCTTCCCAGTCCAGACGGGAATCCAGAACAGATCGACGAATTTTCCCCTAGATTGCCCGGCCAGCCTGATCTTGGTATGATCAAAACTCCGGGCCGGGCAATGACGGAGTAGAACATCCGTCAACCCCCCCTCAAGGGGAGACGAAGAAGAGGGAATGACAGCTTAAGGTTGATTTTTTATTAGTAACGACACCTCGACAGTCAAAAGTTGTTACCTGGGTATTTGTTTTTATTAATAATAATCGAGGAACACGCCGGGATTTGCAACTTTCGTCCTATCTTGTTGATTTTATTCTTATAACCGTGAACCAGGAACTTTGAACCAGCAAGCGACGCGTTGTCCTCTTCTTTTGCGCGCTTTGGCGCAAAAACTGATGTCAGTCCCGTTTTTAGCGGGACTGACATCAGTTGTCCGGCGTATAGTTGACCACAGCCGCTGTCTCGCCCATGAGTTTGTGCTGCTCATACCGCCGGAAGGTAAAAGGCTTCAGCCGATTTGGGCACTCATCTGTGGCCAAATACTTGGCCATATACCGGCCTGTAGCAGTGGAAGACTTGAAGCCGAAATATCCCCACCCACAGTCCATGAAAAACCCGTCCACAGGATCGTTGCCGTCGATGATAGGCGCCATATCCGGGGTCATATCCGCCAATCCGCCCCAGGCCCGCATAAACTTCACTCCTCGCAAACAAGGCAGAAACTGGGTCAAAGCTTCGGCCTGATGCTTGATGTATCTGGCTGTGACCTGGGTAGTGTAGTTGGGCCAGGGGTCCATATGCGCCCCAGTGGCAATCTCCCCTTTCAAGGTCTGATTACAATACACATGGTAGGCTCCTGATGAGACCACGTGATCCAGCAAAGGTTTTAAGGGCTGGGTGACCATAGCCTGGATGGTCAGTACACTGATGGGCAGCTTCAGGCCCAGCATGCGCGATATAAGGCCGGCAGAATAGCCGCCGGCCGAGACCATGACCCTGGGGGTGGTGATATGTCCCTGGGATGTATCCACCCCGGTCACCCTGCCCTGGCTGGTGGAAATCCCTTGTGCTTCGGTCTGCTGCAGGATGTCCACTCCAAGCTTGGAAGCTCCCTTGGCCAGGCCCCAGACCACGGCATCGTGCCGGACGATACCCCCGGGCGGATGATACATGGACCCATGGATCGGATGGGTTATATCCTGGGACAAGTTCAATGCGGGAACCAACTCCTTGGTCTGCTTGGCATCCAGGACATGGCTCTCCACCCCCAGAAATTGAGCTGTGGTCACATTCATCCGGGCCGCCTTCATGGCCGCCTCGCTGTGCATCAGGTTGACATTCCCGCAGTTATTAAACATCAAATTGAAGTCCAGTTCCTTGGTCAACTGAGGCCACAAATCCAGGGCGTCTTTGTACAGGGGCACATTCTCCTGTGTCCGCTGATTGGCCCGAACAATGGCTGTGTTCCGGCCGGCCCCGCCAAACCCGATAAAGCGCTTTTCAACCACAGCCACATTGCTCATGCCGTGTTCCTTGGCCAGATAATAGGCTGTGGCCAGGTTGTGCAGGCCGCCGCCGATAAGCACGGCATCATAGTGTTTTTTTTGTTCCGGCTGTGGACCCCAAAGGGGCTTTTTGGTGCCAAACATAGGATCTCTCCGGGTCAAAGTTTGGTGAAGAAATTACAAGAGAATCGAATATTTTTCCCGGATCTTGGCATCCACATCATCCGGGATGTAGCTCTTTTCCGGTTTTTCCAGAATCGATGCGACCATTTTTCTGGCCCGCAGCCAGGCATCCAGCTCGCCGGCCCGGCTCCAGGTCGCCCGGTCACTGCGGTCTGTAATCCCATTGCCCATGTAATATTCGTCGTACATATGCTCAAAGGTATGATCCGCCGTGATGAACTCACCGCCAATGCCCACTTCTTTGATCACTTCCTGCGCCAAGTGCTCAGGATCGACAGTGATGCCCTGCAAAACGCGCCGGGTCATCCCAATGATCTCGTCGTCCAGAACGAACTGCTCATAGGCCACCCCAAGCATGGATTCCAGCATCCCGGCAGCATGGTGCACATAGTTGGACCCACCCATTGCTGCCAGCAGGGTGGTCATCCCCTTTTCCCATCCGGCCTGCGCATCGGGGACTTTGGAATCTGAAAGTCCAGAGGAGTTGTAATTGGGAACCTGGATATGATGGGCCAATTGGTGGATGGCCGCATTCATCATCCCGCACTCTACAGCCCCGCCGCAGTAGTTCATACTCCGTAAGTCCGCCCGGCCCGGAATACCTCCATACAGAAGCGGCGTCCCAGGGCTCACCAACTGGCACAAGGTGATCCCGGCCATTTGTTCGGCATGACACTGGGCCAGAGTTCCGGCCATGGTCAGCGGTGACGTGGAACCAGCCATGGGAGCCCCGGACAAGGCCACCGGGATCTTGTTTCTGACACACTCCAGCATGATCTTCACCGGCAGGGTGCTCAACTTCAAAGGGCTGATGATGAAGGAGGTAATAATCGAGAAAAAGGGCTTTTTCTGCACTTCGTGTACGTCACCGGCCAGCTGAGCGGCCAGATCCAGGATCTTGTGCAGCTCCTGTTCGTTGTTCACCCCGGCCATGACGTGCTTGCAGGTAGACTTAAAGCAGGTGTAGAACACGTTGACATCGTAGGCACTGTCCGGGATATCTGTCGGAATACACGGACGAAGAAAAAAGCTGATATTGTCCAGAGCATCTACCAGCCGCCCCAAGTTGTACAGATCATGCAGTGTCGTCGACCTGGCCTTTCCACTTTCCAGGTCCAAAATCCGGACCGCAGCCCCGCCTGTACCCAAATGCACTGCGTGTTCCGAAAGATTTAGATCGTAGTCCCCATTCCGGCTGTACAGAACGACCTGACTGGGGGCCTTTGCCACGCTTTCTTCCACCATCTTTCTGGGCAGAAAGATGGTCCGATTTTTCTCGTCGACGTGTGCTCCGGCCTGGACCAAAACGTCTTTAGCCTCCTCCAGCCCGGATTCATAACCAATGCCCACATTTTCAAGCAGACGCAGGCCCGCCTCATGTATGGTTTTGACCTGCTCTGAGTCCAAAGGCAGATAACAGCCGCCGACAACACTCGATATGCCCATAAGCGCTCCTGGAATAGATCTGTTTACAATTTTCCTTTATTCTATACCAAATGAAAATTTATTTGTCAAAGTGAAAATATTATTTCATTTACTTCGTTTGCATAGCCTGTGCACTGATTTCTTGGTTCAAAAACCCTGTAAAAAACCAGAGCTGACGTACTGCGGGAACCGTCCGAAATACTATTTGGTTTGCGAGGTGAAATTTTTTCCCATAAAATTTCACCTCGCAATGACAGGACAAAAAAAAGCCCGGAGAAGAGAATCTGAGCATCTCATCCCCGGGCTTTTTGAAAACAAAGGGATACTACGCCGTGTGCCGGCGAAAACCGTTTTTTTGTAAAAACGTTTTCACATCATATGTGCCGGATCACCATTGATTCTGAGCCAACTCTACACCCAGATCCAAGGCTTTCTTGTTCAACTCAAAAAATTGAGACGGAACTCGGCTCGAAATCACCTTCAGCAGGGAATCCAGGCCGACCACCTGGGTCAAGGCCTGCAGGGCCCCCAGCATACAGATGTTTAAGACAATGGTCTTGCCGATCTGCTCCTGCACTGAACGGTACAGGGGCAGGCTTCTCTGCCTGGCATCGGCTTTGCGCTTGGTCCGAACCAAGGCGCTGTCCGTGAGCAGAAGGCCTCCGGGACGAATGATGCCAAAGGACTGATCATAGGCTTCCTGGGTCAGACAGACCAGGATGTTCGGCTGCGTGACCTTGGGGAAGTTGATCTCTGTGTCGTCGATGATAATATCCGAGCGGGTCACCCCTCCCCTGGCCGCAGCACCGTACGACTGGGCCTGCACTGCGTTTAATCCTTCGTAAATAACCGCGGCCTCGGCCAGGATGATGGCTGCCGTGATCAGTCCCTGTCCTCCGGAGCCGGAAAAAACAAGTCGACATCGTTCCATCGGTCTATCCTTTGTGCGCAGCTTGTATCAGGCGCTCGTATTCTGAGCAGTACTCCGGTGTATCCTTGTGCACAAACACACCCCGCCCAATACGTTCCGGGTTCTCTTCCAAAGCCTTGGATCCGATTTGGGCAGTGTTGTCCCTTAAGTGTTCCAGCATATCCACCGCACCGCCCAGTTTATTTCGACGTCCGAAATGGGTGGGGCAGGGGGAAAGGATCTCAACCGCGGAAAATCCCTTGTGGTTGATGGCCTGTTTGAGATATTTGGTGATCTCTTGAAAATGATAGCTGGTGGTCCGGGCTACATAACTCGCGCCTGAGGCTATAGCCATGTGTACGACATCAAAGGTCTGATCTATAGTTTCAAGCGGTGCTGTGGTCGCCTTCAGGCCGGTTCCGGTCAGGGGTGAAAATTGCCCTCCGGTCATGCCGTAGATACGGTTGTTCATGATCACGGCAGTGATGTCCATATTTCGACGGCAGGCGTGGATGAAATGATTGCCGCCAATGGCCAGGGCATCTCCGTCACCCATAGGAACAATAACGTTCAAATTCGGCTGGCTCATCTTCACTCCGGCGGCAAAGGCCAGGGCCCGGCCATGCAATGTATGCAGGGAGTGAAAATCAACGTATCCGGAAATGCGTGACGAACACCCGATACCGGAGACCATGACAAGTTCATTCTTGGCCAGCCCCAGCTCTTCCACCGCCCGGAGCATATTGTTTAAGACTATGCCGTGTCCGCATCCCGGACACCATAAGTGGGGGAAAAAGCGTTCCCGGATATAATTTCGAAAGGACATAAGCTATACTCCCCTTCCCTGGATCAACCGGAGCATATTCTTGATGTCTGTGGGGGTGATGAATTCCCCGTCAACCCGGTTGGCCAGAAAGACCCGCTCCGGCCGGTCCACGGCCTTTTTCACCTCCTGAACCACCTGGCCCATATTCATCTCTACAACCACAATAGAGACGGCTTGAGCGCACTTTTCCCGAACCAGTTGGGCCGGAAAGGGCCATAAGGTCTGCAATTCCAGAAGACCCAGCTTCTCCCCGCGATTGCGCCGGTTTTTGACAATATGCAGGGCCGATCTGGCTGTGGATCCATAAGAAACCAGGATGCAGGTGGCATCTTCCAAAAAGTATTCCTTGGAGTGGGTGATCTGGTGCACACTGTTTTCAATCTTGTCCACGAGATGGTGGATTAATCCGTGGATGATCTTGGGATCACTGGTGGGAAACCCCCACATGTCGTGGTACAGACCGGTGACGTTGTATCGGTGTCTGCCGCCAAAATCGGACATGGGCAGCCGTCCGTCTTCTCTGGGCAGATACGGATGGTAGTCCACCCCCTCGGGCAAAGACGTCCGCAAGCGTTGAACTACCTGCACTTCGCCTGATTTGGGCAACTCAACCTTCTCCCGCATATGTCCGGACATCTCGTCAAATAAGAGAATGACCGGAGTCCGGTAGGTCTCGGCCAAGTTGAATCCTTCCACCGTCATCCGGAACAGATCCTGGTGGGTGGAAGCGGTCAAGGCGATAATGGCATGATCACCGTGCGTCCCCCACTTGGCTTGATAAATATCGCCCTGACTGCCGTGGGTGGGCAGACCGGTCGAGGGACCTCCGCGCTGGACATCGACGATGACACAGGGGATTTCGGCCATAACTGCAAATCCCATGGCTTCCTGCATCAGGGAAAACCCGGGTCCGCTGGTGGCGGTCATGACCTTGTGCCCAGTCAAAGATGCCCCGATAATAGCACAAATGGAAGAAATTTCGTCTTCCATCTGTAAAAATTTGCCTCCCAGGGCCGGCAATCGGGAAGACATATACTCGGCAATCTCGGAAGACGGGGTAATGGGATAACCGGCGAAAAAGTCCAGCCCGGCATACAGGGCCGCCTCGACACAGACCTCATTGCCTTGAATAAAGCGAATATTCGTATCGGTCATGCTGCTTCCTGCTCTTCGGTTTGAACCTCAATGGCCAGGTCCGGACATCTGCGCTCGCACAAATGACATCCGATACAATCCTCGGGCCGAACGGCAACCACTTTTTCCTCTTCATCCAGTTCCAGGACCTGCTTGGGGCAAAAATGAACGCATATGCCGCACCCCTTGCACCATTCCCGGTTGATGAAGTGTCCCGGTACTTTCTTTTTGGCCATATTAGCACCTGGCTGTTTGGTCACATATCAGTGCCGCTTTCAGCGGGACTGATATGCGAACGTATTTTTTTAAATTGCGGCTGCATACGCGCCTGGGGCTTCAAACTTCCAGAGCCCCGGCCCGATAGGCGTTTAAGTAATTCATGCAAAACTGATCATTGCCGGCAAGGGCATCCGATGCCGCGATAGTGGCCATCATCTGTTTGTCCAAGGGATTGACGATTGCCCCGTCCAACCCATGGGCAATGGCCATGGACATAAAGGTTCTGTTCAACAGGCCCCGTTTTGGCAAGCCGTATGAGATATTGGACAAACCGCAAATGGTGTGCACGCCGGGGATCTGGGTCATGATCATGTTGATTGCTTTTACAAACTCCCGCCCGTAACTATCGTTGGTGGATACCGGCTGGACCAGTGGATCGACATAGATATTTTCTTCCTTGACCTTGTTCTGGACCAGTTTGTTTACCAGGTCTTGGGCAATGGCAAACCGGTCCTCGGCTGTTTCCGGCATCCCGGAATCGCTCATGCACAGGGCAACAATCTGACACTCATGGGCAGAGACAATGGGCAGCAAGGCCTCAAACCGTTCCTTTTCCAGAGAAATGGAATTGATCATCGCCGTTCCCTTGTGCACGGCCAGGGCTTTCTCTATGGCCTGGGGATCCGGACTGTCGATGCAGCACGGGCCGTCTACAACCTCCTGCACATTCTGCACCAGCCAATTGACATACTCACTCTCCTGACCCACAAACGTTCCGGCATTGACATCTATATAGTGAGCTCCAGCTTCGTGCTGATCCTTGGCCACCTGTTGAATGGTTTGGACATCCCTGGATTTGATTGCCTCACTGATAGCCTTGCGACTGGAATTAATCAATTCGCCAACAATGATCATGCTGCCTCCTTGGTAGCAATAGCAGTTCTCACCCCTTTGGTTCAGGGTATTTCTGGTTCCCCGCCAATCGAGGACGGTGCAAACGATAATAATGACTCTGGTTCCGGAAAGAGCATATTTTGGACAAAGGCCTCCATAAACGCTGCATCCTGGGCCAGACCGATATGTTCGACTCCAGCCATGTCCTGTTCGAGTTTTTCCCTGGCGGCAGTGGAGAGCAGGAGGCGGACACAGCCGAACTGACTTGTATTTCCGGCAAACAGGACCTTTTCCCCGGTATCCGGCGGGAGCATGCCCACGCCTTCCAGGCTGGCCGGGCGCAGGACATTGCCGAATCCTCCCCCAACAACGATCCGCTGCAGATCCCGGGGATCCAAGCCGGCTTTGTGCAGCAAAAAATCGATTCCGGTCCGGACGGCCCCCTTGGCCAGCTGGAGTTGGCGGATATCGCCCTGGGTCAGCCACACTGAATCCGTCAATTGCAGGGCGGCCTTTCCGTCGAGTTTTTGTACCCTGGAGACCACAGCCGGCGGCAGGTCGAAAAGCTCTTCTCTGGTCATTAGCCGTCCACTGGGGTCAAGCACACCAATCTCTAATAGAGTATGCACCAAATCTAAAAGCCCACTGCCGCAGATTCCATGGGCTTCTTGATTTTTGGGCCCGATGATCTGCAATTGCAGATCATTTCCATCATAAGAAACGGCCTGGATTGCCCCGGGAGCAGCCCGCATGCCGCTGCGCAGGCCAGATCCCTCAAAAGCCGGCCCGGCGGCCGTGGAGGTCAACACACGTACCTTTCCTGTACTCACCCCCATTTCCCCGTTCGTGCCCACATCCAAAAAAAGCATTGTATCCGCAGATTCAAAAAAACCTTGAATGGCCACCAATCCGGCACTGATATCCGAACCCACAAAGGCGTGGGCTATCGGGGGGACGTAGACTCTGGCCTGAGGATGGATATCCAGGCCGAACCTGGCGGCCGGATAGTTGCATCCACCGGCCAAACCAACAGTAAACGGCATCCGGCCCAGCGGGCTGGGGTCCTCCCTGGCGCATATCTGGAGCATGGTCGTATTTCCGCCGATCACAGCATCCAGAATATGTTCCGGCCGGGCCCCGGCCTGAGTGCAGATTTCCCGGATGAGTTCCTGTATTCCGCTTTGAACACTTGATGCCAACAGATCCAGTCCTTCCGGGTCAGAGGCCCGTTGGATCCGGGTCAAAACATCGTGTCCGTAATCAATTTGCGGATTGAGCCGGCCGGCCGAGGCCAGTTCCCGGCCGGTGGACAGGCAAACCAAAGACGCGGCCAATGTGGTCGTTCCTAAATCCAGGGCCAAGCCTTTGGGACTCACCTCAAAAGTCCAATCCTGAAGGGGGTATTCTTGGGAGGGCGTCCATGTATGGCTGAACCAGAACCGGCCGTCTGCCTCCCTAACCTGTACAGCGGGCTGGATGTTTCCCTCGGCCTGGTACCTATTGATCAGAATTGTTTCGTCCACCGGTGCCTGTTGGGCATCGAGTCTGTATGTGGGCGGAAGAAAGACCTGGATGTCGTCTTTGGGAATCGCCTGACAGGCCAGACGAATACCGGCTTGGGCTTCTTTCATAGAAATATTGGCATGCGGCGTTTCCGGCACAGCCTCAGCCGGCTCGACCCGTATCTTACATTGCCCGCAAACCCCCTGGCCGTCACATGGGCTGTCGACATAAATACCCTGCTCCTGCAGAGCTTGACGGATGGTCAGCCCCATTGCACTCCGGACAGTCCGGCCCAGGGGATGTATACGCATGGTTACTGTTTTCTGTGTGCTCATAATGATCGATCTCGTCCTACCGCATCCCCGGGCAAGATTCAAGGCAGCTACTTATGACAGGAATTCCTTGGCCTTATCTACAGCACTCGCTGCGTTGGGGGCATAGCCGTCCGCCCCGATTTTTTCAGCATATTCGGCAGTCACTGGTGCCCCCCCAACCATAACCTTGACCTGATCCCGGAGTCCGGCCTCGTGAAGAGATTTGATCGTATCTTCCATCTTGGGCATGGTGGTGGTCAATAGTGCAGAAAGGCCCAAAATATTGGGCTTCTTTTCTTTAACTGCATCCACGATGGCCTGTGCCTTTTGGTCAATGCCCAGGTTGATGACCTCAAACCCTGCCCCTTCAAACATCATGGCTACCAGATTCTTGCCTATGTCATGCATATCGCCTTCTACGGTGGCGATGAGAAACGTCCCTTGGCTTTGCACATCGGATTGAGCCAGAATAGGCCGCAGGATCTCCATTGCCTTGTGCATGGTCTTGGCGCTACGCAGCACTTCGGGGATAAACATGTCCCCTTCTTTAAACCGTTTCCCGATCACATCCATGCCGGCCAGCAGTCCCTTCTGCAACACGTGTTCAGCAGCATAGCCTTGATCCAAGGCCTTTTGGGTCAGATCAGAGATCGTTTTCATATCCCCCTTGATCAAAACATCAGCCATTTCTTGTAATATTTCAGCCATTCCTGCTTCTCCTTGCGATCTATCGTTTTTCTCAAATCCCCCAGCTACCTCTTGGCTTCATCTTTTTTTAGAAAATGAAATATTTTTTGTCAATGATGTTATTTGCTTCATTTTGGACCAGAGACAGGAGTGTACTCGACCAATAGTCCGAATTTCCTCCATTGCCCCCGCAGCCGGTAACGAACCCAATATTGACCTGAGAAACCGAACATGACAAGAATTGTTTCGTCTATTCCTCAAGCAACACAAGGACAATCTGCATGGAACACGCATATTCGGCTCAGGAGCAACTCCTGAAAAGGCTCAAGGACATCCATCCCCAGCTGACAGGGAAGGGTAAAATTCTGAATACCTATGTCCAGGAACAGCCCAAAAAAGTGGTCTTTATGACCATTAAAGACCTGGCCCAGGCCACAGGTGTCAGTCAAGCCACAGTGGTCCGCTTTGTCCGCACCCTGGGATTTTCGGGTTACAACGATTTCCAGCATGAGCTCAGAGATGTCGTGGATACAGACTCGCCAATGCTGGAGAGGATCCATCTCTCACCTCCACAGACGGATACAGGCAGCCGGCTGCACACTGTTGTCGCCGAAGGAATACATAACCTGCAGCATTTCTACAAACATACCGATTTGTCTGTCCTGGAATCCATTGTTGATTACATTGAAAAAAGCCAGGACATTTTTGTTATCGGTTCCAGGCTTTCCTATATGCCGGCCTATTTTTTGGGCTGGGTCCTGACCAAGATCCGCCGCGGTGTGCATATTCTCAAGGGCAGCGACTCCACGAGCCTGGATTGGCTGGCCAACGCCCAGGAAGGCAGCCTGGTCATCATCTTTTCCACCACCCGCTATCCCAATGAGCTTATCCGGCTCGGACGGACAGTCAAACGTCTGAACCAGACCTTGATCGTTGTGGCCGACAGTTCCCTGTGTCCCCTTCTGTCATTTGCCGACCTTTCCCTGGTCACCCCATCCAAAAATATCCCGCTGTTCGGGGACCTGACTATCTTCAATACCCTGATCCGGTTCATAACCCTGGAGCTTGCCAACCGTTCCGGTGCAGACTTCACCAAGTATCAACAATGCCTGGAACAAATCTATTTGGAAAACGATATCTTCTTTAATCTGCGCAACAGTTCATCTCAGTCCGGTTTATAAAAAGGTTGCCTGTTCAGCCAATCACCCGCATACCATCAGCTCAGGGACAATCTTATGGGAAACATTCTTCTTCGCAATGTCCGCCTGGCGGGCAAGAGAGTGGACGTGGCCATCCAGGGCCAACACTTTGAGCAAATAGGCCCGGATTTGTCATTTCAAGCAGAAACAGTCATTGATGGGCAGGGAAAAGCCATTATCCCCCCATTTTTTAACGCCCACACCCATGCCGCTATGACCCTGCTGAGGGGATATGCCGACGACATGGAACTGCACACCTGGCTCACCCGCCATATCTGGCCTCTGGAGGCCAAGATCCAGCCCGAGGATGTTTATACCGGAACCAAACTGGCCTGCCTGGAGATGATCAAATCCGGAACCGTTTTTTTTAACGACATGTACTGGCATCTCCCGGATACAGCCAGAGCCGTGCAGGAAATGGGTCTTCGGGCCGCCCTTTCCTCCGTATTCATCGATTTCAACGACCCAAAAACAGCCCAAAAACGTTGGCAGGAATGTCAGGAACTCTTTGCCGTAAGCCGTCAATTTTCCTCCAGGATCACTTTTGCCCTTGGCCCCCACGCCATATACTCCGTAAGTGAAAATTCCCTGTGCCAGGCCCGTGATTTGGCCCAAAAACACAACCTGCTCATCCATTTGCATCTCAGTGAAACAGCCAAAGAAGTGGAAGACTGCCAACACAAGCATGGCTGCCGTCCGGTCCGGTACCTGAAAAAACTGGGGCTTCTCGGACCAAACCTCATTGCCTGCCATGCCATCTGGCTCTCCCAGGACGAGATGGATCTTTTGGCCAAACACCAGGTCACAGTGGTCCATAACCCGGTGTCCAACCTGAAATTGGGATCAGGAACCTTCGCCTATCGCGCTTTGCAGGAACGGGGCGTGCGGGTGATACTGGGAACAGATGGATGTTCCTCCAACAATAACCTGGACATGCTTGAGACTATGAAATTCGCGTCTCTTGTAGCCAAGGGATCGACCCAGGATCCAACCATCTTCCCCGCCTCCCAGGCCTTTGCCGCCGCCACCCGCCAGGGTGCCTTGGCCTTTGGGCTGAACTCGGGGCAAATCGCCGAGGGCATGCTTGCCGATTGTGTGCTCATCGACCAAGATATCCCGCAGCTGACCCCGGATCACAACCTGATTTCCAACCTGGTCTACTCCGCCGGCTCCGAATGTGTCCACACCGTGATCTGCGATGGAAAGATTCTGATGCAGGAAAGGCATGTCCAGGATGAAGAGGGGATCATGGAACAGGCCAGGGAGTCTGCCCGCCGCCTGGTCCAAGCCTGAAAAACAAAAAAGGGTGAGCAGATATCTGCTCGCCCTTTGATTGGTTCCTGTTCTGCCAGGAAGATGTCAGTCAGTACAAACACTTTATGAGATAGAATCCCTATCATATACTGAGAAGCTTAGGCACAGCACATGGCTCGCTGAAATGGATGGAAAAGTGTGAAAGAGAAATTGAAGAAGACTTCCAGGAAGGAGACAGAGGGAGGGATCTCCTGGAGCGCATAAAAGCTGACTATCCTGCTGGAAAACGTCTGAGATGGAGTTAAAATCGTATATCCATCCAGATTTCTGGAAAAGGTATACGAGGCTCCCTGCACACATTCAGAAACTGGAAACAAACCTTGCCCATCTTTTCAGCAGGCATCCACGGAGGGACCGGACCATCTTTCCTGGTCTGACTCCGGGAGCTCGACCGCCTTTTGACACCTCTTGGCCACTTTTTGAAAATGGTATCCGTAGATAGCCAGCTCCAAAGCAGTGGGCAGGGCCTTGATCCTGGTCAGGGCGGTTTTGATCATCAACGGCCAATACCAAATGCAGGCCGTGGAAAAAATCCCGATCCGCCAAGTACTGGCAATAGCCGCTTTTATTTCCCGCAAGCTGTATCTCCCTTTGGCCGTTGGCTGGTAATTCTTTAGAAAGGTGTTGATTCGAGAGTAATACATGCGCGGCGAATAAATGGTCTTGACCACCCGTTTGTAGCCTGCAAGGAGATTATTCATACCCATCCTGGGCACAAAATTTATGCTCCCATCGGTGTTGTTCCCTGAGGTCTCGGAGAGCAAGCGGCCCTCAGCCCGCAGACGATGCCAGAGCCTGGTCTGGGGAATTGCCCCCAATATACCGACCATGGCTGTTACAACGCCAATCTGCTGGATAAAACGTATCTGGGCCTCAAAAATGGACTCGGTATCGCTGTCAAAACCCACGATAAAACCGCCCATAACCTGCATCCCGTGCTGCTGGATAATCTGCACCGCCTCCGCCAGGTCTATCTTTGTGTTCTGCGTCTTGCCACATTCCTGAAGACTTTCCATGCACGGCGTCTCCAGGCCCAAGAAGACCTTGTTGAAATTTGCCCAGCTCATGAGATTCATCAGTTCCTCATCCTGGGCCAGGTTCACACTGGCTTCCGTGAGCAGGGTAAAGGGATATTTGTGTTCCTTTTGCCACTCGATAATTGCCGGCAGCATTTCTTTCGCCCTGCGCTTGTTGCCGATAAAATTATCGTCCACAATGAACGCGCTGGCCCGCCACCCGTTGTCATACAGGGCTTGCAGCTCTTGAACCATTTGTTCCGGGCTCTTGGTTCTGGGCTTGCGCCCATTGAGCAAAAAGATGTCACAAAATTCACAGTCAAAGGGACAGCCGCGGGAATACTGAATTGGCATGGTTGCGTATTTGTTCACATCGATCAAGGACCACATGGGCAACGGGACTCGAGTCAAATCAGGCCGTTCTTCGCTTGTATACATATGCTCGGCCCGGCCCTGCTGCATATCCCGAACAAAGCGAGGGAGTGTAATTTCTGCTTCATCCAGCACAAAGTGATCAACCTGAGGATAGTTTTCCGGCTGGGCCAGAAAGGCCGGACCTCCGGCGACCACGGTTTTTCCTCTGGCCTTGGCCTCCTGAAGCAGCTCGTCAATACCTTCCTTTTGAATCAGCATCGCACTGATAAAAACCAAATCAGCCCATTCCCAGTCGACCTCCGGAACACTCTCCTCAGTGTTGCAATCTACCAGCCGTTTGCCCCACTTTTGCGGCAAAAGGGAAGCCACCGTAAGCAAGCCTAAGGGAGGAAAAGCCGCCTTTTTGGATATAAATTTCAAAACGTGCTGAAACCCCCAAAAGGACTCCGGATACCGGGGATAAAGCATGAGGACGTTCATTTGTTTCCCTTCCTTGTGTGTTTGCCTGTTGTACAAACTGGCAATGGAAGCAGAGTTCTTTCTCTGCTCCGCATGTCTTTGCTCGTTTAAAGATTCACCTTTCGTTTACCAAAATACCGTCCCATATATAAGGAAAAATATCATCATGACGACCCGCCCCTGTCCCCGCCCTAACCAGGGCGGGGAACCTTGTATACCCACTTCTGCTCTCTTTTGATGGGGCATAATTACTGAAGATATGTAGAGTGTGTTGCAGAATTCCGTACTAGGTATAAGTTAGGAT
>Ga0182239_1000204_pt1 | contig 22326 bp, 21 predicted proteins | sample hydfrate6_PW_210_FD_132456 | JGI IMG/M metagenome (GOLD analysis project Ga0182239, IMG submission 132456) | Subsurface microbial communities from deep shales in Texas, USA - hydraulic fracturing test 6_PW_210 | ecosystem: Environmental > Aquatic > Deep subsurface > Shale gas/oil reservoir >... | reverse complement strand
CCGAAACAATGACCAAAACCCTAAATGCATCAATGACAGAAACATCCTGTTTTAAGCTGTTGGTTTTTATCATTTGAACATTCGATATTCGTATTTGTTTCGGATTTCGGATTTCGATATTCGCGTTTTGGCTGAACAGGGTTTTCGTTCAGCCACTAATTAAGGGGTCAAACCTTAATTCTTGCCTTACGGAAAATCGGGGACAGTATTGGAGATAAAGATACTGTCCCCGATTTTTTTGTTTTACTGCTGCAGGTCGTCCACCATCCGGGCGGTTTCGACAAAAAAGGGTTCGGTGAAGCGGGTTTGGATTGTCAACATGGATTTGACAAGATCGTTTTCAAGCTCGCTGGTGGCCAGGATGTATTTGAACTTGCCCGCGGCATCGAGCTTTTGTCTGAACTGCTGCTCGCCGCCGGCGGATTCCATGAGAAACATGGCAAAATTGTTCACTGTTTTGACCACCTCGTCAATGTTGAGATAAAAGATGTTTCGTTTGCCTGTGATGCTTTCCTTTAACCGGTCATCTGCCAGGCTCGCGGCAAAACCCTGGTCCTTTTTGCCGTCAAGGGCTTTTTCATACAGGGGCTTTCCTGATGAAATCATGAATGTTTCGTCATCAATGCCCATATAAACCTGTGTTACACCGGCATTGATCACATAAGCATCCGTCCCCCCCACCTGCCGGCGGCTGATCATGGACTGCTTGTCCGGGGGCAGCAGTTTGATGAACTTTTCAATGACATCCTTCATGACTTTGGCGTCGTTGACCCCGGCTGTAAAAAGCGCGTTGTAGTTCATCAGGGTGATGCTGGCGCCGTCATACAGGGCCAGGTTCATGCTGCCGCTGAGATTGTCGAGCAGCTCGGTCTCCGGGTCAATGCCGCTATTGCGCTCAAACTCCTTCATCCGGCTGGCAACCGTGGCATACTGTTCCGGGGGGAGCATGTCGGTGATCATTTCATAGTACTGCCGCATGTCCACACCAAAGGAAAGCAAGAAGGCCGCCGGATCGGCAATGCTTAAAACCTTGTCCCGGTTTATCCGGTCCGGGCTCCAGACCTTTTTGATATCCGCATCCGGCACCAGGGAGACAATTGTGTCCAGGGTAAAATCCGGGCTGCCAAACTCCGCGGTCATGGTCCCGGCGGAATACTGTCTGAGGGTTTGGAGCATCTCCTGGGTTTCGGCGGCGGAATCCGACCCGCTGGCCGCGGCCTGCCGGATCTGCTCAGCATTGGCTTCCACCATGCCGGCGATATTGAAATAAGCCGCCAGCCCACGGGTAAAATCCGTGTCTGCAGCCACTTCCCGGAAGGTTTTCGAATCGGCCAGCGAAGCGTTGTTTTCCAGGAGCGAATCCAGAAAGGCCTGGGGATCGTTATCTGAATTGACTGCCATGCAAAGATACTGGTCTTTAACCGCCATGGCCCCTTCTGCCTCCGGGTAGCGCCACTTGAGGTATGAGCGGCCGTTTTTTTCGGCTTCAGCGACAAGGACATTTTCTTTTTCAAGCGCTGCGCGGAGCGTATTCATTGCGGTCTCACCGTCGGATACCGGCAGCAGGGCCAGGACATCAAAATCGGTCTGCCGGCTGTCAGCGGCATCCAACTGTAAGTTGGGAATCGCCAGGCAAAAGGGTTGGGCCGTGTCAAACCCGGCCTGCCGGACCTGCTCAAGATCCATCAGGTTAAAGCCCAGGGCTGCGTTGATCCGGTCAATCTCTTTTTGCTCCACGGAAACGCCCAGAACAGAATTTTGCGAGACAGCCAACTGCCCATACAGGTTTTCCAGGCCCTCGAATTTGACCAGCACCTGGGTGTTTTCCGGCACCATTTCCAGCAGCGGCAATTGTTCTGCTGCAGGAGGAAGGCCGGCTGACCCTTTGTCTTCGCCATCTCCGGAACAGGCGGCTATGGCCAGCATTGAAATAATTAGAACAACACACGACACTAAACGCATTTTTTTCATGATTTATCTCCATAGGACGGGGTTGAAAGTTTTTGTTTGCCGGCCGTATCCATAGCACACAACTGCCCCGCAAACAAACAATAAGCTTATAAACCCCGTGTGAATCCGGAAAAGATTGCGTCTGTTATTTATAAACCGAGCTTGGCCTTGGCTTTGAGACGATAGGCGTGAAGCAGAGGCTCGGTGTAGCCGTTTGTCTGGTCCCGGCCTTTGAAAATCAGGTCGCAGGCGGCCTGAAAGGCCAGGCTGTTGTCAAAGTCTTTTGCCATGGGAATGTAGCCGGGATCATCGGCGTTCTGCCGGTCCACCACTTCGGCCATGCGCCTGAGGGTTTCCATGACCTGGTCTTTGGTGCAGATGCCGTGATACAGCCAGTTGCAGATATGCTGGGATGAAATCCGCAGGGTGGCCCGGTCTTCCATCAAGCCCACGTCCCGGATATCCGGAACCTTGGAGCAGCCCACGCCCTGATCAATCCAGCGCACCACGTATCCGAGAATGCCCTGGCAGTTGTTGTCCAGCTCCTGCTTGATGTCATCTGCGCTCAGCGCCTCCGGGTCGGCCATCAGCGGCAGGGTCAGAAGATCGTCAATGCCGGCGCGCCGCTTTCCGGCCAGTTCCTGCTGGCGGGCGTCCACATTGACCCGGTGATAATGAATGGCGTGCAAAGTGGCGGCCGTGGGAGACGGCACCCAGGCGCAGCTGGCCCCGGCCTTTGGGTGGCCGATTTTGGCGTCCATCATGTCGGCCATCTTGTCGGGCATGGCCCACATACCCTTGCCGATCTGGGCGCGGCCCCGCAGGCCGGCGGCCAGGCCCACATCCACGTTCCAGTCCTCGTAGGCGGTCATCCAGGCGGCCTGCTTCATTTCCCCTTTCCGGATCATGGGGCCGGCTTCCATGGAGGTATGGATTTCGTCTCCGGTGCGGTCCAGAAATCCCGTGTTGATGAAAATAATCCGGTCCTTGACCGCGCGAATGCATTCTTTGAGGTTGACCGTGGTGCGGCGTTCCTCGTCCATGACCCCCACCTTGAGGGTGTTGCGCGCCAGGCCCAGTGCGTCTTCAATGCGGGCAAACAGGTCATCGGTAAATGCGGTCTCGTCCGCGCCGTGCAGCTTGGGCTTGACAATGTAGATGCTGCCGGTTTTGCTGTTTTGAAACCGGGTGTTGCCCTTTAGATCGTGGATGGCGATCAGGGCGGTGATCATGCCGTCCATGATCCCTTCAAACACCTCGTTGCCTTGAGCGTCCAAAATTGCGCTGTTTGTCATGAGATGGCCCACGTTTCGCACCAGCATGAGGCTGCGGCCCGGAAGGCCAAAGGAATCGCCGCGGGCATCGGTATAGTGCCGGTTCGGGTTCATCTGCCGGGTGATGGTTTTGCCGCCCTTTTCAAAGCTTTCTTCCAGGTCCCCCTTTGTCAGGCCCAGCCAGTTGCGGTAAATGGCGGTTTTGTCGGCTGCATCGGCGGCTGCCACCGAGTCCTCAAAATCCACAATGGTGGTCAGGGCTGCTTCCAGGATCACATCTTTGACATTGGCGGCATCGGTTTTGCCCACGGGATCGGCCGGATCAATGACGATTTCCATGTGCATGCCGTTTTTGACCAGCAAAACCGCATCGGGCCGGTCGGCCGATCCCCTGTAGCCGGCGAACCGGGACGGGTCTTTAAGGCCGGTTTCAGCGCCGTCTTTGAGGCGGACAGTCAGTTTTCCGCCGTCAATGCGGTATTCTGCGGCATCTGCATGGCTGCCCTGCGCCAGGGGGGCGGATTGGTCCAGCACGGCCCGGGCATAGGCAATGACTTTTTCGCCCCGCACGGGATTGTATTGGGTGCCCTTATGGGCCCCGCCTTGTTCGGAGATTACGTCTGATCCGTAAAGCGCGTCATAAAGGCTTCCCCACCGGGCATTGGCCGCGTTTAATGAAAACCGCGCATTGGATGCCGGCACCACGAGCTGGGGGCCGGCCACCTGCGCGATCTCCGGGTCCACATTTTGGGTGGCGGCTTCGAAATCCCCGCCTTCCGGCTGGAGATAGCCGATTTCGCGTAAAAACGCCTTGTATTCGGCCATATCAAAAGGCCTGCCTTTGCGCTGCTGGTACCAGTCGTCCAGTGCGGCCCGGAGCTGGTCGCGTTTTTCCAGAAGCTCCCGGTTTCGGGGGGTCATATCCGCCACGATGCTGCCGAGGGCGGACCAGAAATCATCGGGTTTGATTCCGGTGCCGTCAATGGCCTCGTTGTTTATGAAATCATACAGAATCCGTGCAACCTGAAGGCCGCCTGCATTTACCCTATCAGTCATAGCAACTCTCCCTTGTTTGAATCTGATAAACACATTACTGAGCGTCTAAGGAAGAAAGCCCTGCGGCCGGGGTCGGCTTTTTCGCTCCTGACCGTTTTTGCGGATTCATCAAATGCCTTTGCTTAAAATTGACAAATTCGCTCTGCCTTGCTCAAACAGTTTAAATTTTTCACGCAAAAACGCTCAATGTCGCTTCAAAAGCCGACCCCGCCCTTGGACTTCCTTGGAAGTCTCAAATCAGAGATAACCGTCAAGCAATAAACAAATAAATTATTGATTTTACTTAACACTTAATCACTTAAAACTTAACACTGCCTGTAAAAAAGACTTTTTACAGGCTCATCATTCTTATTTTTTGAGAAACCCGGCAATGGCCTCTCCGATGGCTTCCGGCGAATCTTCCTGGATAAAATGAAGGCCATTGACTGTAACCTCCTGCTGCTCGGGCCAGCAACGGCAGTATTCCCGCTGCCCGCCGACAAGGATCATTCCTGGGTTTGCATTGATAAAAAGCTTTGGCACACTGGCGGTTTCCAGCCATTTTCCGTAAGCCGAGACAATTTCGGCCACATCCGCAGGATCGCCGTATATGGGAATTTCCCTTGGCCAGGTCAGTGTCGGGCGCCGGTCCTCGCCCGGGTTGAAAAACGGGCGGCGGTATTCGGTCATTTCTGCGGGGCTCAGATTGCGCTGGATGGAGGCGGGAAGGATTTTTTCCACAAATGCGTTGTTTTTCAAAATAATTTCATCGCCCTGCTCAGACCGTAACCGCTCAAACATGTTCCTGGCGCTATCCGGCCAGTCCGACCAGTTCAGGGGCTGGACAATGGCTTCCATGTAAACGATTGCCCGCACACTTTCAGGATGGCGGCGGCTCCAGTCAAAGCCCAGGGCAGAGCCCCAGTCATGGATTACAAAAACCACGTTTTTATCAATTCCCATCTGTGCCAGAAATTCGTCGAGAAACCTGCGGTGTTCAACAAACCGGTAGGCGCCCGGTCCTGAGTCCGCCAGCTTGTCCGAATCGCCCATTCCGATCAGATCCGGGGCAATGCATCTGCCCAAAGGCGTCACAAAGGGAATCACGTTGCGCCACAGATACGACGAGGTGGGATTTCCATGCAGAAACACGATCGGATCGCCCTGCCCCTCGTCCACATAGGCCATGTTGCGGCCCAAAACCTGGATTGTTTTTTTGGGATAATGCTGTTCCGACAAAACCATTTATAACCTCCGGGCCTTGTATGGATTGGCAACTGACTGCGCGTTTTGGACGACAGATGTTTGATGAGCCTGTAAAAAGTCTTTTTTACAGGCAGTTTTAAGTGATTAAGTGTTAAGTGTTAAGTAAAATCAAAAAGTTATTTCCTTATTGGTTGGCGGTTATATCCGTTTTCGGACTTTTTACAATTCCATCATGTTTGGTGCGGTTACTTACATAAAATAACCTTTTGCGCCGGAATGACAAACAAGGTTTGCCGGCAGGGCCAGACCATTATTTTAGGCCGGGAGATGAGACAACTAAGGCATTGGCGTAACCAGGGCATTGGCAGCTTGTGCCGGTTTTCGCATGGAGCGGGTCGGGTGCGGTTTGTTTGTCTGCGGCGTGCTTTCGGCGATCGGACCGGGGCTTTGGCTGGAATTTTAAAAACTCGGGCGGATCGCCCTCAGACAGTTTAAAATTCCGGGCGCCAAAGCCCCGGTCCGATCTTATGCCGAAACCGCGCCAATGCAGCCAAACAAACCACCCCCGCCCCACCCCATGGCCAAGGTACTGGAAACAAGCGGGAACAAATGTTTTTTACCAAGAGCTCCTTTTAATTTGAATGCCGATATAGAGTTACCCAACCTGGAAAGGTGTTTCCAATGTGTTTTTCAGACTTATCGAACTTGAGAATGCTCCCCAAGGAAGCCCGGAGGGCGGGGGCGGGTTTTTGAAGCGACATTGAGCGTTTTTGCGAAGAGATTCAGCCAATGCCGAAGCCGGAAAATTTCAAACTGTCTGAGGCCGACAGGCCGAGTTTTTGAAATTTCGGCGAAGGCGTTGGCTGAATCCGCAAAAAGGCTCAGGAGCGAAAAAACCCGGCCCCGGCCTCAGGGTTTCCTTCCTCCAGGCCACCGCCTTCATTGCGGCCGGACAAGACCGCCCAGGTCTATCCCCATGCCCCATCGGCTGAAAAAAGCCTGAGAAAAGCTTATACTGCTGGCAAGACACACGGAATTGACGTTTTTCACATATTGTCGTATATTTAGGCAAATACGGCAGATCTCTGTGATCATCTTGGAAAAGCAGGAAAAAATCATGAACACCATCCCTCCGGCAGACATGGAAATCTATCGCCGCACTGCCAGGCGAAACAAGGAGGCTGCGGAAAAACGACGCCGCCAGCGCGTGAAGAGGGGATGGGGCGTGGCCGGAAAAGCCGCCGACCTGCTGCGAAAGCGATTCCACGCAGAAAAAATCATTGTTTTTGGCTCCCTTCTGCGGCCGGAATATTTTGACGAACGTTCGGATGTGGACCTGGCGGTCTCCGGGGTTGCGGACAGCGAATTCCTGCGGGCTGTTGCCGCGGTCACCGGGATAGACAATGACATTGCAGTGGATTTGATCCAGATTGAACAGGCGCCGGAGTCCCTGCGCAAAGAACTGGAAAACGGGGTGACCATATGATCATAGCAAGGGGACCTTACCAGGCCCTGGCAGGCCGACTGGAACAAATGATGGAAGATGTCCGGCGCGTTGTTCAACGGGTGGGGATTTTGCTGGAAAAAGCCCGCAAAAGCGGTGATGATGGTTATCTTGACGGACTTGCCCTGAATCTGCACAGTTTTTATGCTGCAATGGAATCCTGCTTTGAAGACATTGCCAGAACAGTTGACGGAGGGGTGCCCGGCGGCGCAAACTGGCACCAGGAACTTCTCCAGCAGATGGCCGCTGACATGAAAGGCCTGCGCCCTCCCGTGATCGGGCGGGCAACAAGAGAGTGCCTGGATGAATACAGGGCTTTTCGCCACCTGGTCCGCAATATCTATACTTTCAACTTGAAACCCGAGCGGCTTGAAGCCCTTGCAGATGATGCAGATGCATGCTTTGTCTTGTGCAAACAGGATATGGAACAATTCATTGATTTTCTTCGGGAACTCGACGCCCTGTAATCAACAGATGCGGGCAAAGGCTGATAGGATTGCTGCGGCCTCAGGGGTCGGGGTGACGTTTTGCAAAAGGCGTTCGGGACTGCGGCCCTCACGGATCAGGTCCTCTGCCTGTTTTTGAATGTAGGCCCGCATGATTTCGGCTGAAAATTCCGGGTGAAACTGCACGCCCCAGGCACGGCCGCCGATGCGAAAGGCGTGATTCGGGTCATGATCGCTTTGGGCCAGATGCACCGCCCCGGGCGGCAATTTCAGCACAGTCTGGGAATGGGTGGCATGGGCGGAAAAACGCTGGGGAACACCGGCAAAAATCGGATCTGATTCGGCCGCACCGGGAAAAACCCGGACTTCCACCGTGCCCACTTCCCTGCCCTGCGGGTGATAGCCGGCCTTGCCGCCCGCAGCCCGGGCCAGCAGGTGATGGCCGTAACAGATGCCCAAAACCGGGACCCCGGCATGCAGCAGCTCCTTTAGCCAGTTTTCCGTGCGCACGCTCCACTCCGCGTTGTCTGTGGCCATGGCATGCGAGCCGGTGAGTACAGCGCCGGCGCACTTTTCCGGCGCCGGCAGCCCCTGGCCGTTTTTCGCGTCCACAATGCGGACAAACGCTCCGGGCGCATCCAGGCCGTTTTGGGTCCAGTGCTCAAAATCACCGAACCGGGACTTCATGTCCGCATACGTGGCGCCCAGTTTTATGATGCAAAGCTTTTTCATGTCCGCCTCCTGCTGTCCCGCCTTTGGCTTTTACACGGCAGGATTTCCAAAACATTAAGCTAAGCCCAAACATCTCCCTGTCAACATCTCAACCAGCGAAAGTTTTCACGTCTTGATTGCACTTTGCTGACAAATGCATTATATTGTTGACACAATCATTCAGAAGGAAAATGGCCATGCCCACACTTCAAATCAGAGATCTGCCCGAGCATCTGCATAACCGGCTGAAGGAAGAAGCCGGAAAACAGCACAGAAGCCTTTCCCAGCAAGCGGTTGTAGCGCTTTCAAAAGGAATGGGAAAACCGCTGGACGCAAAAGCCCGCAGAAAACAATTGCTGGAGCGCATTTGCACAGCTCCGGCACATGGATTTACAGGACAATTAAAAGACCCTGCGGAGCTGATCCGCCGGGACCGGGAGCGCTGATGATTGTTGTCATGGATACCAGCATCGGCGCTGAAATCGTCTTGCAGCGCACACATGCCGGGCTCTGGGCCGGGCACCTGCAAAACGCGGACTGGGTGATCGCACCGAATCTCTACATCGCGGAAATCACAAACGTTTTCTGGAAATACCACACGTTCCAGGAACTGCCCGCAGACATCTGCGAGGCCTGCATTGAAAACGCCCTGATGCTTCCTGATGATTATGCCGCAGAAACCGATCTTTACAGGGAGGCGTTTGCATTGGCCTGCAAAACGCAAATGACGGCTTATGATATGTTTTTTCTGGTGCTTGCGCGCCGGCACAACGCCGCTTTGGCCACCATGGACAAAAAGCTGAAAAACACGGCGCAAAATCAATCCGTTCGCACGCTTTAGATAAAACACCACCCCTTTTCCCGCTGATACCAACACAGGGATTTACCTGCCGGTACAAAAATGCTATTGATTTTTTATTTTCCTGCAAAAGGGAGGTTGCCGCATGACGGATGAAAATAACGGCGGAAAGCTTGATCTGTGGGTGACCGAGACCCACAAGAACATGGTCTCTCTGGGATTTCGGGTGGAGCGCACCCTGTTTTCGGGCACAAGCGCCTATCAGCAGGTGGATGTGGTGGAAACCGCCGGCCACGGAACACTGCTGTTAAACGACGGCATTGTCATGGTCTCGGAAAGAGACGAGTTCGTCTACCATGAAATGATCGCCCACGTGCCCCTGTTTACCATTGCCGAGCCCAAAAGCGTGCTGATCATCGGCGGCGGCGACGGGGGAACGGCCCGTGAGGTGCTGCGCCACAAAAGCGTTGAGCGGGTCGTGATGGTGGAAATCGACCAAATGGTGGTTGATGCATGTAAAAAGCACATGCCCTCGGTTTCCTGTGCCCTGGACGACCCCCGCCTGGAGCTGGTCATCGACGACGGGGTCAAATACGTCCAGAACTGCACGGAAACATTTGACGCTGTGCTCATTGATTCCACCGATCCCATCGGACCGGCCCAGCCGCTGTTTGACCGGTCATTTTACAAAAATGCGGCCGGCCTGCTTTCGCAAAACGGGGTGATGATCTCCCAGTCTGAATCGCCGTTTTACGACACTGAAATCCAGAATTCCATGTTTTCCAACCAGCGGCCCTTTTTTGAAAAAATCCACATGTACACCTTCTCCACCCTCACCTACCCGGGCGGGCTGTGGAGCTTCGGGTTTGCCTCAAACGGGCTTTGCCCGATCCGGGATTTTGATCCAAAGCGCGCAGAGGCGCCGGGCATGGACATGCAGTATTACAATCCAGCAGTCCACCGGGCGGCATTCGCCCTGCCCGGCTTTGTCACAAGGGGTCTGACCGGACTCATCGACCCGGTGCCATTATAAATCAACGCAAACAACATCAGGTGCGGAGGATGTCATGAGTATCAATACTGTAAAAAAAATCGATGATCTGGTAAAGGTCAGCACGGTTTTGATAAGCGTTTCAGACAAAACCGGGCTTGAGGACTTTGTGCCCCGTATGGTAAAGGCCAACCCCAATATCCGGATTTTGTCCACCGGCGGCACGTATAAAAAGATTGAACAGATCCTGGGCAAAAAGGCCGAAAAAGTGCTCACCCCGGTTTCCGAATACACGGGACAGCCCGAAACCCAGGGCGGGCTGGTCAAGACCCTGGATTTCAAGATCTATCTGGGCCTTCTCACCGAAACCCACAACCCGGATCATCAGGCCGATCTCAAACGCACCGGGGCCGTGCCCGTCAACATGGTGGTGGTCAACCTCTACCCGTTTCAGCAGACCATCGAGGCCGCAGATGTCACCCCGGAAAAGGCCCGGGGCAACATTGACATCGGCGGACCGTGCATGATCCGGGCGGCAGCCAAAAACTTCATCCGGGTGGCCCCTGTGGTGGACCCCAAGGATTATCCCAAAGTCCTGGAGGAACTCGAGTCCATGGAGTCCATGACATCTCTGGAGACCCGGATCAGCCTGGCCAAAAAGGCTTTTTTCCACACCGCCGGATATGACCAGGCCATTGCCAATTACCTGCGCGAAACCGCGTTTAACGATATCCAGGGCGCATACGAAGAAATCCTGTAACCCAAAGATGGCGCCGTAAAAAGTCCAATATCTGCGTTACGCGCAATTTCTCAGAATTTCACGTACAGCCAAGTACGCTGCATTCTTCGAAATTGCGCAAGCCTTGATCTTGAACTTTTTACGGCGCCATCTGAAATCAGACTTTTTACCGCGTTCGCTGTTTGTCAGGAACTTTTTACCGCATGCTTAAAAGCTTTGATTTTATTTTTTTGAACCTTGAACCTTGAACCTTGAACCTTGAACGAAGTTAGAAGGCCAGAAACTTCTTGATCTTACTCAATACTTAAAACTTAACACTGAAAACTTAACACTAATCACTTAAAACTGATGGAGCGACCCGAAATGGCCGACGATCTGAAAAAAATGTATAAAACCATCATGGACGATCACTTTCCGCCGCAGATGGAGATCTCCTTTGTGGACGGGGACAACCGCCAGACCCTGTTTTACGAAAAGGTGGACTGGGTGATCGAAGGGGTGCGAAAGGGCCTGCGCTACGGGGAAAACCCCGGACAGGAAGCGGCTTTGTACCGGCTGGCAAACGGCAACCTGGTGCTGGGCGAAACCCGCACCATTGCCCCGGGCCAGTACCTGGCCTCGGACATCGAGCTGCTGCAGTCCGGCAAACATCCGGGCAAAACCAATCTCACGGACGCAGACAACGCCTTAAACATTCTGCGCTACTTCACCGACACACCCTGTGCCATTATTGTCAAGCACAACAACCCCTGCGGGGCGGCCGTATCCGAAACCCTGACCGACGCCTATGCCAAAGCCTACATGGCAGACCGGGTTGCGGCATTCGGCGGCTGCATTGCCGTCAACCGGGCACTGGACAAGCCCACGGCAGAAGCCGTGGCCAGCCAGTATGCCGAGGTGATCGTGGCCCCGGAATATGAAGAAGGGGTCATGGACATTCTGGCAAATCGCAAGAACCTGCGGGTGATCCAGATTCAGAACATCGAGAGGCTCCAGTCCTTTGTGGGCCAGCGCGTGGTGGAGTTTAAAAACTTGATTGACGGCGGCCTGATCACCCAGTGGTCCTTTGTGCCCGAAGCCCGCAGCGATGCCGACTTCAAGCTGGCTGAATGCGAATACAAGGGAGAGGTTTACCGCATCAACCGGCCGCCCACAAAAAACGAACTGGCCGACATCCGGTTCGGCTGGCTGCTGGAATCGGGCGTAACCTCAAACTCTGTGCTCTATGTCAAAGACGGGGTGTCTGTGGGCATCGGAACCGGTGAGCAGGATCGGGTGGGCGTGGCGGAAATCGCCCGTGACAAGGCCTACCGCAAGCTTGCGGACCGCTACTGCTTTGAGCAGCATAACATGCCCTATAACGAACTGGCAGACGGGGACAAAAAAGATGAGATCAACGCCCGGGTCAAGGCGGAAAAAGGCGGCCTGATCGGTTCAACCATGGTCAGCGACGCGTTTTTCCCGTTCCGTGACGGCGTGGACGTGGGCCTGCGCGAAGGGGTCACCGCAGTGGTGCATCCGGGCGGATCGCTAAATGATTACCAGTCCATTGAGGCCTGCAACGAAAACAATGCCACCATGGTGCTCACCGGCCAGCGCAGCTTCAAACACTAATCATCTTGTTCGGGTTCGGTCCAGTCGCAGGTGTAGGCCAGCTCGTCGATCCAGGTTTTATCCCAGAGCCTGACACGGGTGCAGTAGGCGGCGCGGCCGATTAAGTGGGCGGCCACCGGGGCGGTGAACAAAATAAACAAAATGGCGGCAAAAGCGCGCAGGGTGGTGCTCAGATCCATGTAAAACAGGGCCAGGGCCAGAAACATCAGACCCGAGCCCAGAGCACCCGCCTTGGTGGCCGCGTGCATCCGGATGATGGTATCCGGCAGGCGCAGCATGCCCAGGCCGGCCACAAAGCAGAAGACCCCGCCGGCTATCATGAAAAATGCCACAAAATATTGCGTCATTGATCAATCTCCTCCTGGTGTTCGTCAATCCGGCCGCTTCTGGCCAGCCGCTCCCGGAACCGGGCCAGGGCCACGGTGCCCAGAAACGCGATCAAGGCATAGGCAATGGCCACGTCCAGAAACGCCCTTTGCTGCCGGTAAATCGACAGGGCCGCCAGAATGGCCACGATCAGAACGGAAATCAGATCCAGGGCCACGATCCGGTCTGCCTGGCTCGGGCCGGCAAGCAGCCGTATAAAAGCCAGCAGCACCGCCAGGGCCAGCAGTACCAGGGTGATTTTTGCAGCGGTTTGGACAACAATGCTTTCCACAACCATTATCGCACGGCCTCCAGCACCCGTTTTTCGATTTTTTCCTTGATATCCCGGCGGGCGGTTTCCACGTCGTCTAAAAACATCATGTGCACATACAGGGTTTTGCGGTCCGCGGAAACATCCAGGCTCAAGGTCCCCGGGGTCAGGGAGATGATGTTGGCCACCAGCATGATCTCAAAATCGGTTGTGGCATCCAGGGGAACACCGATCACCGCAGGGCTGGAAAAATGCCTGGGCGTGATCACATCCCACAAAACCCGGAAGTTGGACACCAGCAAAAGCCAGACAAATGTGGCCGCAAGCCGGACAATGTTGATCACCCGGGCGAAATATCCCGAGGGCCCGTAGAGATGCCTGGTGATCCAAAGCGCCATATACCCGATCACAAAACCGGAAACAAACCCGGTCGGGTTGAGCTGGCCCATGATCACGGCAAAGCCGGCTGCCAGAAACAGGTTAAAGACAAACAGGTTGCTCATCTGCCACCTCCGAGTACCGCATCGACGTAAATGCCGGGATTCATAAGCTCATGGGCCGCGGAACCGGCCAGATCCACAAACGGGCCCGGCAAAAGCCCCATTGCCAGGGTTAGCATCACAAGCACCACAATGGGCGCATACAGCCAGAAATCGCCCCGCCCCCGCTCTTGTGCGTCAATCCCCGTTTCCGGTTCCCCCTCCGGGGCCGGCTTCCAGAAGGCCTCGGCCCATATCTTTGTCATGGAATAGGTTGTCAGCAGTCCCACCACAATGGCTGCGGCCGCGGCCACATAGGCTTCGGCCTCAAGCCCGGCGCGGATCACCAGAAACTTGGCCCAGAACCCGGACAAGGGCGGAAACCCGGCCAGGGAAAACGCGGAAATAAAAAACAGAATCGTGATAAACCCGTGGTTTTTATAAAGCCCCCCGAGCCGGCCGAGCTCAAAGGAGCCGGCCTTTTGCCGGCACACACCCGAGATCAGAAACAGGTTGGCCTTGACAATCATGTTGTGCGCCAGAAAAAACACCGCCCCGGTCAGGGCCAGGGGCGTAAACAATGCCAGGCCCAGCACCATGTAGCCCACCTGGCTGATGATGTGAAACGACAGAATGCGCCTGAACTCGTAGAACGCCGCAGTGCCCAGCACGCCCACGATCATGGTCAGCACGCCGGCTGCCAGCAGGATTCCGTGGGTATAGGCGATGTCAAAGATAAAAACCAGGGTAAACATCCGAATCAGGGCATAGACCCCCACCTTGGTCAGCAGCCCGGCCATTATGGTGGACACGGCCACGGGCGGGGTATGATAGGACGCGGGCAGCCAGAAAAACAGCGGGAAGATGCCGGCCTTGATGCCGAATGCGGTCATAAACAGGGCGGCCACGGCGGTAAGCAGGCCCTTGTGCTCCACCTGCTGAACTGCGGAGTGCAGATCCGCCATGTTCAGGGTCCCGGTCATGCCATATAACAGGCCGATGCCCGAGATAAACAGCAAGGTGGCAAACAGGTTGATCATCACGTATTTCACCCCGCCGTCGAGCTGCTGTTTTTCCCCGCCCATGACCAGCAGTCCGAATGAGGCCATGAGCATGACCTCAAACCACACGTAGAGATTAAACAGATCACCTGTTAAAAACGCCCCGCAGACCCCGCCGATCAGGATATGCAGCAGGGGCTGGTAGCCTGCGGCCAGCATACCCGCGCGAATCTCGGCCCTGGAATAGGCGGTTACCGAAAGGCCCAGAATTCCCGTGACTGCCACAAGAATAGCGCTGAAATGATCAGCCGCCAGGGTGATGCCGAAAGGCGCGGGCCATGATCCGATCTGAACCGTGACAATGCCGGTTTTGGCAACCCGTGCCAGCAGGAGCATGCAAACCACAAAATGCACCAGGGCCCCGGAAATGGCTACCCTGCCCTGCAGGCGAAGATGATTTCGCAAACACAGGGTCATTGCGGTCACGGCAAAGGGCACGATCACCGGAAGCACCACAAGCCAGTTCATGCGCCCTCCTTGCCCGGGCCATGAGCACCGCCGGTCCCGGCCTGCCCCCCCTCTTCTGCCCCGCTGCTCTCTCTGGGCTCGGATACGCGCATCAGTTCGGTCTCCACCGTGTTCAGCGACTGGTAGGCTTTATAAAACAGGATAAATACAAAGGTCAGCAGCGCAAACCCGATGACAATGGCGGTCAATATCAGGGCCTGGGGCAAAGCGTTTGCCATGGGCTGGGCCGCAACCCCCGCATCCGGATCAATCAGCGGCGGATGGGTCTGCGAAAGCCGGCCGGCAACGAAAATCAACAGGTTCACCGCGTTGGTGGCCAGCGCCAGCCCGAAGATAAAGCGGATCAGGTTGCCTGAGAGCATCAGGTACAGACTTGCGGCCACCATAAAACCGCATATCACAGACAGCAGGGTTTCCATGTCAATCCTTTTCCAGATCTTCTGCCAGATCCTGTTCCAGGGCCAGAATCAGGGTCAGAATCGCACCCAGGACAATGGCATACACGCCCACATCAAAGAAAAACGGGGTGCCCACAACCATTTCCGTGCCATTGAATTCGGCAATGGTCCACCACAGACCGGTTAGAAACGTTTTTCCGGCCGCCGCGGCAGCCAGCCCGGAAACAAGGGCGGCCAGCATGCCAAGGCCAACCAGCCACAGCGGATCGATCCGGATGGCCCGGCGCACGGATTGCGCCCCTTCTGAAATGGCATACAGGGCAAAGCCCGTGCCCGCCACCAGGGCCCCGGAAAACCCGCCGCCCGGGGAATTATGCCCGCGCAGCAGCAGATAAACCGAAAACACCAAAATCATGCTCACCAGAAAACGGGTGGCGGTTGCCAGAATCACCGAGCGGGTCATGGATTGGGCCTCCTTCTGCGGATCAGGGCATAGCCGGCAATGCCGGCAGCTGCCACCACGATGATTTCCCCCAGGGTGTCAAAGCTTCTGAAATCCACCAGGATCACGTTGACAATGTTTTTGCCGTGGGCGGCCAGGTAGCTGTTTTTCTCAAAAAACTCCGTCAGCGAGCGATCCAGGGGCGAAGACAGCATCGTGAGCATCAGGGTGGTGACCAGAATTCCAGTGGCCGCGGCCAGAGCGCCGTCAAAAAACTTTCGCCGCCTGCCCCGCCTGTCGCCGGAACCCAGCGACGGCAGCCGCAGCAGAATAATGGAGACAATGATCACGGTCAGGGTTTCCACCAGAAGCTGGGTCAGGGCCAGGTCCGGGGCGCCGAAGATGAGAAAAACAACGGCAATACCAGCACCCACCACGCCCAGCGAGCAGATGGCCAGCAGCACCGAGTGCGTGATCACCACCGCGGCCGCCGCAGCCAGGATCACAATGAGCAAAAGTGCCTGCTCCAAAGAGGGCATGGCAATTGAAATATCCACAAATCCTTGCATGCCGCGGACATAGCTAAAGGCGGTAACCATGAAAAATGCGGCCGCCACAATGAAAAAATAGCGGTGCAAAGATCCGTTTTGCAAAATCCGGTTCTGGGCCTTGCCTGCGGCTGCCACCGCGTTGATCACGTGTTCATATAATTGCGAGGCATCCAGGGAAACGGCCCCATACACCGCACACACCATGCGGTTGACCCGTTGGCGGTTGACATACAAAGCCACGCCAATGGCCAGGGTCAGAATGCTTAAGGCAAGAGGGTCGTTGATGCCGTGAAAAATGGCGAATTCAACATATGCCGTGGGCTCATGAATCGCCTTTACCGCCGGTTTGATCAAAACCCGGCCCACGAATTCCGGCACAACACCAAAAAAGATGGTGATCATCCCCAGTATCATGGGGCCGGACCACATGCGGATCCCGGCTTCTTTTGTTTCCAGATGGACCCCGGCCCGATCCGAGAGAAACGGGCGGATCAGAAAAACACCTGCCACAGCGGTCATCAGGCCGTTTGCCAGCACCGCCGCTGATGCGGCCAGCCCGGGCATCATGGTTTCGGCCAAAACGCCCTTGTACATGATCTCCTTTCCGATAAACCCGAAAAACAGCGGGAAACCGGCCATGGAAAGGCATGCTGCAAATGCGGCAAACCCGGTAAACGGCATGGACCGGGCAAGGCCGTCTAACCGGGCGATCTCCCGGGTGCCGGTCTGGTGATCAATAATGCCCGCCACCAAAAAAAGAGCGGACTTATACAGGGCATGCACCAGCAAAAAGGTCAGCACAGCGGTCATTGAAGGCGTGCTCTGCCCGCCCAGCAGCATGGTCATGATCCCCAGGCCCGCCACCGTGGTATAGGCCAGGATCTTTTTGAGATCCGTCTGCCCCAGGGCGGTAAAAGCGCCCAGAACGGCCGTGAATCCGCCCACAAGCACCAGGGTGGCCTCCCAGGCCGCAGTCCCCCCCATGATGGGATGAAACCGGGCCAGCAGATAAACCCCGCCCTTGACCATGGTGGCCGAGTGCAGATACGCGCTGACGGGCGAAGGCGCGGCCATGGCATTGGGCAGCCAGAAATGGAATGGAAACTGGGCCGACTTGGTAAATGCGCCGGCCAGCAGAAGCACCAGGATGGGGGTGTAGAGCTGATGGGCCTGCAGATCGTCTGCAGCATGGACCATCTGCGAAATCTCGTATGTGCCCGAAGCGATCTGCAAAAGCAAAAAACCCGCCAGCAGAGCCAGGCCCCCCGCCCCCGTGACCAGAAGGGCCTGACGGGCGCTTTTGCGGGATTTTTCCTGTTCGTGCTCAAACCCGATGAGCAAATAGGAAAATATGGTTGTCAGCTCCCAGAACACAAACAGGGCAATGGCGTTGTCTGCGGTGACCAGGCCGAGCATGGAGATCATAAAGGCGTGGAGAAAAAAGAAAAAACGGCCGGTGCGGGCATGGCCGTGCAAATAATCCACGGAATAAATGCTGACAAAAAACCCGATGCCCGTGATAATCAGGACAAACAAAAGGCTTAACCCGTCGATCATCAGCGACAGGTCCACGCCCAAAGCCGGCACCCAGGCAATGACCGCCCGATAGCTGCGGCCGGCCATGATTCCGGGAACCAGGCCCAGGGCAGCAGCAAACAGGGCCAGGGGAAGAAGGCCTGACAACCTTGCAGCCAGGTGGATACGATGATTGGACAAATGCGTGCTCATCTAAGGCAACCCGCCCTTAAACAATATCTCCGAGCCGGCGCACCGTGATCATGTTTGTGGTACCGGCCTCCCACATGGGATGACCCGCGGTGATCACAACGAGATCGCCCTTTTTGGCATGCCCCTTTTCAATGGCAAATTCCGAGGCCCGGTCAAACATTTCATCCGTGTCCCTGGTGTAATCCATAAGCCCGGGCAGACACCCCCAGTAAAGGGCGAGCTGGCGCACGGTCCGGATATCCGGGGATACGGCGATAATCCGGCTTTTCGGACGGAACCGGGCGATCTGGTGAGCGGTGTAGCCGCTTTTGGTGGTGGCGATAATGGCCCGGGCCGCCAGGTGATCGGAAAGAATGCAGGTGGCATGGGCCACGGATTCGGAAATCCGGGTTTGAAGAATTTCCTGAAAGGATTTTTCGTACGGGTATTTTTCCTCTGTGACCTTGGCAATGCGGCCCATGTATTCCACGGCGCGCACCGGGTGATTTCCTGTGGCGGTTTCTTCTGAAAGCATCAGGGCATCGGCACCGTCTAACACCGCGTTTGCAACATCAGTGGCCTCGGCCCGGGTGGGGCGCGGGGAGTCGAGCATGGAGCGCAGCATCTGGGTGGCAATGATCACCGGTTTTCCGGCTTCGTTTCCTTTTTCTACCAGCATCTTCTGGGTGCCGGGCACATTTTCCAGGGGGATTTCCACGCCCAGATCCCCCCGGGCCACCATGATGCCGTCTGAGACATCCATGATGTTGTCTATATCCTTTAAGGCCTCATGCTTTTCGATCTTGGCGATCACCGGGGTGCTGTGGCCGGCATGGGCAATGATCTCCTTTGCCTGGCGCACGTCCTCGGAGCGGCGAACAAAGGACATGGCCACGTAATCCACATCCTGGGAAAGGCCGAAGGCAAGATCGGCCTTGTCCTTTTCCGTGATGGCCGGGGTGCGCACAGAGCCGGAAGGCAGATTGATGCCCTTGTGCGATGTCAGGGTGCCGCCCGAGATCACCTCGCAGTGCACCTCGGTTTTCGTGGTCCGGGTGACCACCATCTCCATGAGCCCGTCTGCCAGCAAAATGGTGTCGCCCACTGAAACATCCTCGGGCAGATGCGGATAGCTCACAGACACCCTGTTGCCCTGCCCGGCTTCGGCATCGGTGGTCAGCACCAGAGTTTCTCCGGTTTTTAAATGAATGCCCGGGGGTTCAACCTCTCCCACGCGGATCTTGGGCCCCCGAAGATCCTGGAGAATGGCCACGGGCACCCCGGTTTCCTCAGAGGCGGTGCGCACCATTTGAATCATTTCCGCATGGTTTTCCCGGCCGCCGTGGGAGAAATTGAGCCGGGCCACGCTCATGCCGGCATGGATCATGCGCGTAAGGATATGGACATCCGCGCAGGCCGGTCCGATGGTACAGACGATTTTGGTCTTTGACATGCATCCCCTCCGGGGGGTTTAGAGTTCAAGGTTCAAGGTTCAAGGTTCAAGGTTGATGGCACCGTAAAAGTCTGATTTCAGATGGCGCCGTAAAAAGTTCAAGATCAAGGCTTGCGCAATTTCGAAGAATGCAGCGTACTTAGCCGTACGTGAAATTCTGAGAAATTGCGCGTAACGCAGATATTGAACTTTTTACGGTGCCATCAAGGTTCAGCCCAGGTAGACGGTGAGCTTGTCGCGGGCGGCGTCCACGTGCTGGAACGTAACCCGGGCCAGATCCTTGGGCTTTAATTCCACTCCGGCGGATATGGGCAGCCGGGCTTCCATGAGATACTCCTTGAGCAATATGGTATAGCCGTCGCGCCGCCTGTCCAAAACAATGGCCTCTGCCTTGCTGCCGATCATGCCCTCGAGGTATTTGAGAATCCAGAACCGCATCCGGCGGTTTTGCACCAGTCTGGCATGGGTCAGGGGCGGCTGGAGCAACTGAAGAATCTCCTCGATTTCGGAGTCGGAATAGCCCTGCTCCAGGCCCAGACACGCCCGGAGCTGCCGCTGGGAAACCAGGTCGAAATACTTTCGGATGGGGGATGTGGCCGTGGTATAGGCATCCAGGCCCAGCCCGGAGTGATGATCGGCCCGGGTGCCCAGAATGACCCTGGACAGCATCCGGCGCTGCATCCAGTTCTGAAACAGGGTGCCCTCATCTGTGCCGGAATACAGCCGCCCCCGGGGATGGTTCTGGGCCCGGAAAATTGCCGGCATTTGCTTTTCCGCCAGAAACCGGGCCATGACCCAGTTGGCCATGATCATCATCTCGGCCACCAAAAGCCGCCCCGGACTCTCCCGGTCCAGAATCCGCACACGGATATCTTCTGCACTGCACACCCGCAGGTACAGCTCAGGCAGCAGGATCTGCACGGCCCCGTTTTCCAGCCGCCGCTTTTTAAAGGCCTGCGCTGCTGCATGCAGCGCGCGGATGCGATCATCGCTTTGGGCCGCGGCATCCACTTCGGAATAGCTCATCTGCCGGCTGACCCGGATCACCGAGGGCACGATTTCATAGTCCACAACTTCGCCGTGAGGGGTGACGGTAAAAAACGTGCTGATTGCCGGCCGCCGCTGTCCCTCCACCAGGCTGCAAACCTGTTCTGCCAAAACCGCCGGCAGCATGGGAATTTTCAAATCCGGCATGTAAATGGACGTACCCCGGGAAATGACTTCCTGATCGATCACCCCGCCCTTTTCCACCCGGGCGGCCACATCCGAGATGTGCACGCCAATGCGCAGGTTCTTGCCGGCTTCCTGCACACTTAGGGCATCGTCATAGTCCATTGTGCCCTGGCCGTCGATGGTGATAATATCCAGGTCGGTCAGGTCCCGGCGATGAGCCTCTTCGGGTATTTGATCCGCGGCGTCTTCCAGTTTTGCGGTGTTTTCCAGAACCGGGCCGGGAAATTCCATGGGAATCTCGTAGCGGTAAAGATCCAGGTTCTCGTGGGCCTCCCAGTGACCCGCGCGCACCATCACCGAAAAGATGGACTCTGCGCTGTCCACGCCGGCCCGGGTGAGAATGGCCCTGGCGGTGGTCTGCCGGGCGCTTTCCTTGCCGTAGAGATAATAGGACTTGAGCAGTTCAATGACCTCAGGGTCTACATCCGGCGGCGCACTGCCGTTGTTTAACACCGCGCGCACCCACTGGCCGCCTTCCTCAACGAGCCGCTGGCGCCGCTGTTCGGCCTCCTGGCGGGCAATGTTGTTTTCCACCACCTCTTCGGGATGGGGGTAAAACCAGTCGTGGCTGAATTTAAAATAAATGCGGTTTTCAAAAAAGGCCCGAATCACGGCCGATTCCTGGTCGTTGTCCGGGTCGCCGGAAAAACAGAACGACGTCATGGTGTCCAGGTCTATCCATTCCTCCAGGCTGTGGACGGCCTCCCAGATTTCTTTGATATCAATATGGGCGCTTAAGGCCTGCCTTCGCTGACCAATGGTTTTCAGCGATTCCACCAGTTGATCACGGCCCTGAGTGGGCTTCAGTCCTGTGCGGGAGACATGGGAAAGCCGGGCGGCCTTCTGGTTGATCTCCCGGTTGTTTTCATTGAGCAAGCGCAGCCGCTCGTCTTTTTGCTCCAGGACCACGGCGCAGATAATGCGCTGCTGGTCGATATATTCCACAACCGTTCCGGGTTCCATAAAATCCTATATACGTAAGCTGTAAGTTTCAAAGCAAAAACATACTGCCTGCCGCCGCCGGCAGCGACAATATTATAACAGTTCTATTATTTTTCAATATACACATTAATCCGGGCAGGCACAAGGACAGTCCGTATAAACAGGCAAACCCGGGCAAACGGGTCGACAATGCACAAATCCTTGCTTGCCCCCATGTTTGACATTACAACATTACAGCGTTATGATGAGATAAAATTATGGAGGTCAGATATGGCGACTTTATCAAAACGTTCTACCATTTATTTAGACCCTGTTCTTCATCAGGCTTTGAAAATAAAATCCCTGGAAACATCACGGTCTATGTCTGAAATCATTAATGATGCAGTTAAAGAAGCCCTTGCTGAGGATGCAGAAGATCTGGCTGTATTTGATGAAAGGCAGGATGAACCTTTGATCAGCTATGAAGAAATGATCAAAAGGCTTAAAAAAGATGGAAGAATATAAAGTTTTTTTCAAAAAATCTGTCTGGAAAGATTTTAAATCAATTCCGATAATGATTTAAACTGAAGTTGGACAATTCCATCATTTGATGGAGATATAACTACCTGAAAACATTAACGCGCACCCTGGAAAATCGGGAAAAGGTAGTGCCAATAAAAGCGCCGAATATTCTTGCAATTAGCGAT
>Ga0182239_1000203_pt1 | contig 22412 bp, 19 predicted proteins | sample hydfrate6_PW_210_FD_132456 | JGI IMG/M metagenome (GOLD analysis project Ga0182239, IMG submission 132456) | Subsurface microbial communities from deep shales in Texas, USA - hydraulic fracturing test 6_PW_210 | ecosystem: Environmental > Aquatic > Deep subsurface > Shale gas/oil reservoir >... | reverse complement strand
TTAGAGTTCATGCACCGACAGATATACGAGGAAGATATAAGAGGAGGACGACATGAAGGACGTATTCCAGAACGTGGTCGAATCGATAGGAAAAGATCAGCGTGAGGCTGCGCTGAAAATACACTTCTGGGACGGCGACACCTTCCGGGTCGGGGAAAAGCCACCCAAATCAGAACTGAAGCTTAAGTCACCCATCGCCGTTAAGCGGATTCTCAAGGAAGGCTCCCTCGGCTTCGGGGAGGAATACATGCACGGCAACATCGAGATTGAAGGTGACATGCAGCACCTGGTTCGTCTGGGGTTGAACTCCGGCCTCGATGCGCCCAAACTCCCACTCCAGACCAAACTCGCCATTGCCATACTGCGTCTGCAGACGGCCAATACGCTAAAGCGCTCCGCACGTAACATCCAGAGTCACTACGATCTGGGCAACGACTTCTACCAACTCTGGCTCGACAAGAGCATGACCTACTCTTGCGCCTATTTCAGAGATGAAGCCCACACCCTGGAGCAGGCCCAGCACGACAAATATGAACATATCTGCCGCAAACTCAACTTGGCCCCGGGAGAAACCCTGGTAGATATCGGCTGCGGCTGGGGTGGAATGCTGATCCATGCCGCCAAACACTACGGCATCAGCGGCATCGGTTGCACGTTGTCACAACAACAGCACGCGTTCGCCAATGCCAGAATCAGGGAAGAGAACCTGGAGGGTCAGATCACGGTAAAACTGCTGGATTATCGCGAGCTGAACGGCCAATTCGACAAATTTGTCTCTATCGGGATGTTTGAGCATGTGGGGCGGGAACACCATGCTACCTTCATGCATAAGGTGCATGAACTGCTGAAGCCGGGTGGATTCGGGGTGCTGCACTGCATCACCAAAGATGCGCCTGAAAAGTGTGACCCCTGGATTAACAAATACATTTTCCCCGGTGGGGATATCCCCGCAGTCAGCCAAGTGGTGGAAATGTTGGGGCACAGCGATTTCATGCTTGAGGACATGGAAAACCTGCGTCGCCACTATGCCATGACCCTGCGCCACTGGAGCGAGCGCTACGAAGAAGTGGCACCCACGATAGAGGATAAATTCGACTCGCGTTTTGCGCGCATGTGGCGCACCTACCTCAACTTTTCCGAAGCCGCATTCTGCTGCGGCAGCCTGCACCTCCACCAGTTTCTGTTTACGCGTGGGACGGAGCATGATTATCCGCTGACGCGGGAACATGTGTATGGGAATTAAGGTGAAAGGTGAAAGTTCAGAGTTCAGAGGGGCAAGGTTACAGGTTCAAGGTTAAATCTTTTGGTGCAGCCCCTCCTGGCAAAAACGGGCCGGAGCTGTTTCCACTTCGATTGATTGGGACAAAGTGCAAACCTGACACCTGACCTTAAACCTTCTCCCACTCGAAACTGGATATATTCCGTTTCACAGAGTCGAAGTGGATACCGATAAGGTAGATCTCTTTGCCCTGATCCATAAACTTGAGGTGATATTCCTTTTCCTTGATCTGCGCAAGAGCATCGCCCTTGCCTTCCACCTTGAACTCCAGGATATAGACAATATCGCCGATCTGAATGGTCATGTCGATGCGGCCTGTACTGGTGGGGTCTTCGACCTTTAGTTCGAGTCCGAGGCTGGCAAGGTACACATATGCTATACTGGCATAATATCCTTCAAAGATGCTTATCTGATTTTTGGTATAGTTGTTGTACGGGATGGAGGAAAATACTCTATTTAGAGTCGAACGAAATTGCTCGATATCGGCTTCTTTTAAGCTCTTCAGTAGGCTCTTCTTCTCCATCAGGATGTCGGATTTATTCGTCAGGGCGCGCGCAACCACATCGTGGAAGGATATTCTTACCTCATGGTTGGGAAAGCCTAGTACATACTCGGCACCGAAATCGGTGAACTCTGCTTCCTTGATACTCAAATAACCGGACTGAAACAAAATGGGTTCGAGGGCGATGTTTTCGATGTTATAGCTGTCGATGAGACCTTTACTGACTTTAAGGTTTTCCAGCTGCGGGATGTGGTAACTGTTCTGCTCTATTAGCTTGATGAGAAATGTCGGAGTACCGGTGGCAAACCAGTAGTTGTCAAACACACACTTATTCTTGATGAACAATAAGATGTCAAACGGATTGTATACCTTCTCACCCAGGAAGTTATACCCATTGTACCAATAGCGCACCTTGTCCATATCAACTCCACTCAGACGAGCGGCAAATGTGGTTTCAAGGTCATGCTGGGTGTAGCCACAGATGGTGGCAAAGTCCGGGTTCAGGGTGATATCTTCAAGGTTATTCAATCCGCTGAATACGGAAACCTTACTGAACTTGCTCACCCCGGTGAGAAATGCGAAATGGATGTACTGGTCACTTCCCTTAATGGTTGTGTATAGATCTCTAAGAACTTCACGCCCCTGCCTGGCTACCTCCGGCTGATCCAGGTTATCCACAATGAGCTTATCGTATTCATCTACGAGGATTACGACTTTCTGTCCATACTTCTCGTAAGCGGAGCGGATCAGATATTTAAAACAGCCACCGATATCATCTGAATCCGGGCAAGTAATGCCCAGATAATCCTGATTTTCAAGCAGGATATTTTTTACATCCTGCTTCATATCGGCCAAATCCCGTGCTACACCATCAAAGCTGAGTCGTATTACCGGATTCGTAGTATCCCAGTCCCACTTATCATAGATGTACAGCTCCTCGAACAGCTCTTTGCGTCCTTCAAACAGAGACTGCAGGGTTGAGATAAGCATACTCTTGCCGAAACGCCGGGGCCGGGAGAGAAAGTAATATTTGCCCTCTTCAACCATACGCTTTATTTGATCGGTCTTGTCGATGTAGATAAAATTATCTTCACGGACTTCCGAGAATGTCTGAATTCCGATGGGGAGTTTTTGTAACTGGGGCATGGTGTCTCTACCTCCGGGCAAAACGGGATGGCTAACCTGTGCTATACCCATAATACTACCCTCAGCCCGGGTTATGTGCAATCGCTGTTAGACTCTCCGGTAGTTTCTAAAACCGGTGATAAATGCCAGAAAACACATCAGCCCTGAAATGACGATGCAGGTTTTAAGGTTAAAGGTGCAAGGATTCAGGTCCCAGGTTGAATCATTTCCGCCACGCATCTGGCAAGACCCTGTTGCGTAGGAGCTGCTTCCACACTTGATTGATTGGAACCGTAGGGTGGCCACTGGCCACCTTGACTGCTTCTTAAAGCAATAGATGCAAGAATGTCACCTTCTGACTCTTACCAATCCTATAGTTGAAAAGAGCTTTATTTAGGTCTATAATTAGACCTAAAAGGAGGTCTTGCTATGGATACTATTCTATCTGATCATTCAATCAGCATGTCTGATTTCAAGAAAAATCCTGCCCGTATCGTGCGCGAAGCTGGCGGGAGCCCGGTTGCAGTTTTGAGTCACAATAAGCCGGCTTTTTACATGGTATCACCGGAGTTGTTTGAAGCTCTGGTTGATGAACTCGCTGACAGGGAGATTGAGGATCTCGCCAGACGGCGCTTGAAACGGAAGGGCACTGCTATCGATGTAGACATTGAGAGTCTCTGATGACAACGCAACCTACTCTTTATCGCCTTAAATTGATGCCCGAAGCTTTAGATGAATGGAACAAGCTGGATGGCAGCATTAAGGTGCTACTGAAGAAGCAATTAAAAAAGCGCCTGGAAAGTCCGCATTCCCCAGGCAATGAACTTCGTGGCGATCTTAAAGATTGCTACAAAATCAAACTGCGCAAACAGGGATACCGTTTAGTGTATCAGGTAGAGGACAATGTCCTTACTGTACTGGTTCTGGCTGTTGCCAAGCGTGAAGATTTAGAAGCATACAAAAATGCGGTACAGCGCTTACTCGACAAGAGTTGAACCAGTTTACTTCTTTCCCCTCAGTCCATAATTACGCAGCACCTGACCGGTTCATGCAGGAGCTACTTCCAGCTGCGATTTTCTGTAGCCTCAGAGCGAAGTTTTCACCTTTTCGTGCGGCTTAAGACAATAAAGCAAGAACGTCCCGTTGTCCTGCACGATAATTCGCTCGTTGAGTCTACGATGTCCTGGCACTCAACACCTCAACACCTCAACACCTCAACACCTCAACACCTCAACACCTCAACACCTAATCCATAAGAATTATCTCTTCAGCAACAACCCCATTTTTCGTTTCTATACCTGTCACCCGCACCCTGTCGCGAGTCTCAAAAAGACCTGGCGCAATCGGTTCTCCTCGGATGTCCAGAAACTTTGTATCCCATACTTTCTGGCCCTTTTGGATGTGCGACTTCAAAGTAATTTCTTTCTCTGCAACAATAGCTTTATCTTGCACCAAATCCATCGACATGACTCTGGCAGTAATCTCAAAAACTGGCTTTTTTTCAAACATACTTTCTGGTGCAGCTAAACATGGAGTAACCAGTAAAAGCGAAGATATAATACTTATGGACCCAAAACGCTTAATCCTTTTATTCATTCTACCCCTCCATGAAAATTACATACGGAAAACTTAAATCAATCCCTGTACATGCGCCGCCAAAACATGCGTTCAACATCTCTATTAAACGACAAATCTATTTTTTGCGTACCTACAAGAATCGTAGTCTCATCTTGTTCAACAATTACTGTTGGAGCCGGCGGAATCCCTGATTTAGCCAATTTAAATCGTCGGTCGGGCCTAGCAATTACTTCGTCCTCTTCACCGTCCTCGCCTATCTCATCATTCGTGGAATCAAAGTTGAACACCGCGCCACCGGTCATATAGTCGATGGCATAGAAATAACCCGTCCCACTGCTGCCAGGGCTAGCGCAAGGATCTGAATCGGAGCTTAAGTCATCCGCATCTTCAGGCTCAGGAACGAATGTGGTAAACATGACTACTCCTTGATAAATCTGAGGCGATGAAACTAGTTTCTCACCCACCAAACTGCTTTCTCCTTCAACGAAACGAATAAACCAGCCTTTGTTCAGCGGATGCCGCAAAGCATCTTTAACGTAATTAGTATAAAGAGCTCTTGTATCTTCATTTTCTTCCTGGTTCTGTATCAAATCATCAGTTACATCAAGAATAAATGGATCTGTTGCTTCAACTTGATTAAATCCACCATTTATGCGCTGCTGATCAACAATTACACTGTTATCATCTCTGGCTTTAATTTTACCCCCATCAGTTTCATCTACATAGGCTTCAACAATTGATGGGTTTTCTGAGCCCCATTGCCAATTATTTTTTACTGCATAGAAGCGATTTTCCACAGATGTCTCATTAGGGCGGGAGCGATCTCCAGTTCCAAAAAACACATAATCCCCAGCACGCCGTTCTGTACGCACCTCCTCTTCTCCGCTACTCGTTTCGTCTGCAGGGTAGGTAAATTCAACAGAGAAATACTCATTTACAATGTTTGGCTGATACCAGACTTTTCTCCCAGGGACAGAGTAAAGTTTAAGCTTTTGCCCCCAGTTACCATCTTCCTGTCCATCGTATAACCCACCATAATCATCTTTTCTTGATGCCATTTGATTGCGGTGGAAAATATCATCTCTGAATGCGAACAGATTCCCGCCCATATCCCCGGCATATACTCGGGTTGTATTGCGGCTGAGAGGGTTTTCAAAAGCCGACACTGCAATTATCGAGTGAGTCATATCTGTGTAATTCGCATTGCTGAATTCAAAGTTATTCATCAAGGCCCCGGTTTGAGCATCAATTGCATATACAGCTCGTCCCATACTGTCGTTGGCCGCAGGTGTGTCAGCGTCCTGATTCAGGTCATATCCTCCTGGCATGACAAAGACTTCTTTTGTCTGATAATTAGATCCATCCATGTAACCCATACGACATAATTGAGGGATGCCCCATGACTGTCCAAGATTTTCATCATCCGCACCAAGCACATCCGTACCCAAACTGTACTTATATTTCGGTGAATTAAAAGTACTTATATCAAGGGCAGTATAAGCATACCCTCCGCGACGCTCTCCAAACAAAATTATCTTTTTATCCGGAGTATCGCTATCGTCATCATGGTCATAACGATAAATGACTGCATTGCCGTCTACAAAATAGGAAAGACTCTCTGCATTTGGCAATATATCTACATTTTGGAGCAGATCGTGAGGGATGTAGGCCCACAATTCTTCACCATCTGTATCATCAAAGCAGTGGAGCATCCCATCATTAGCTCCGGCGAACACAACAGTTTGATTATTCTCTCCATCGGCATCAGTATCAAAATGTTCAACTACAGGCTGAAAGTGCAATACGCTCCCAAGAGGCCAATCATTATTTACACCTGAGCGTACATCACTAATTATTTCAGCAGTCAATTCCGGATAACTGTCGGTCAAAGCTGTGTTTTCTGTTATAAAATTATTTGAACTGTCAGTAAGGTCGGCATTGGACCCAGTATACGTATATATGTTGCGTGCGCTACTTTTATCGCGCAAGACTTCCCCGGCTCCACCAGCAGCTACATCCTGACCGTCAGGATTCGAACTCCAGTAAGAAATAGCATTTTCAAATATAGTCCCGTTAGCATTTGCGGCCTGATTTCCTTGACTGTCCAGAATATACCCTCCGGAAAACCCATACTTCTTCACATTCCCGAGCCAGTTCCCCTGGCTGGTGGGCTGGAAAAGTCCCAGATAGATGTAATTCCCGGCAAACACTCCGTCTTCACTGCTTACCGGCACTGTCGCAGCAGTGAACATTTCGTTATTGTCGCCAATAGCTGCGATTATATTAGTAAGCGATTCGCCCAATTCTGCCGCACTATTTGCTGTAAAATATTCCCCCCCACCCCGAGTTGCTGCACTTTGAAGTAAGTCCTGATCAGTTTTAAAACCAACCGTAAACGTTGTTACGGTCTGATCTTCAAAATCTCCTACAGCACCTCTCATTAGGCGCTCTGCCTCAGTTGGACTGTCTGAAATTGGCAGAATATCATTTTGATTTAAAAACTCTGCCACATCATCAAGATAACTAGTATTCCCATCTTGTTGTTCTGTTAAACGTTCATCAAAAATATAGTCAAAATCTGAAAACTTATCATCATCCTGGGTTGGCTCACCATCTGTTACTAAAACAATGTAGCTTTTCTGGCAACGCCATTCTATCGGGCTGTCATCGCCATAATCCTGGCAATTTGTATTATCATCCGTACATGAATGACTGTAATATCCCAATGGATAGCCGGTTTTGGGGGAATTAAACCAGCTCTTTTTGCCTGCAAAGTAAAGTCCGGCTTCTCCCAGTGTTTCCGCAAGTGGAGTATTCGTGTCTGATTTCAACAAGCCAACAGCCCCATAGTCTGGTTGAGCTGAGTCATCCATATTGTCTGCTGTAGGATCATAATCTCCGATCAGAGTGGACAGAGACGCTCCACATTCAGCAACAATATATCCCCCGTTGCCATAGTAATCACTGTAATGGTTGGAATAATTGTAGTATGGGTAGGCACTATCTTCGTTAAATGCCATCAGCCCGAATTTGACTTTTTCTGAGTTATCTACAATCAGTTTAGCAACAACTTCTTTGGCAACTTCCATACGGGAATAATAGTTATTTCCTGTATTAAGAAAATTCCTGTAATTGCCTAATCTATACTCTCTAAAACTACCGGAATCGGTACAACTAACCACTCCATTGTTTTGGTACAACTCACCGCTCCAGAACCCTGAATTAATCAGTTCATCTCTTGCTGACTCACATGTCCAGTTTGAAGAATTAATATCAGAATAATAATCGTACCAGCTATATCCACCCCACCATGTCCATGCCCAAACATAAACTTTATCTGAGTCATAATAACCTGAATATGTTGTATCCGGATCAAATGGATCTCCAGGCACGTCCTCTGTTGACATACTTCCTGAATTATCCAGAACAATCAAAACATTAGGTTTAAGCTCATCACCTATATCAGATACACCATATATATCTATATCGTCGGCGCATGCCATTCCTGCTACCATTAAAGTTACCAGAAGCAGTAAATATATCTTTTTCATGGCGTTCTCCTTTTCAGTTCTAAAACTTGAACGATAACAAGTAAGCAGGCCAAAAGCGTAACAAACACAGCTTAGTGTTTATTAAAAGCCTTATAAAGCCCTTCCTGCAAGACCACCTTGCGATCTTCAGCCGGTGAATAAACCGTTGTGGCAAAACGCCTTATATAGAAGTTTTTAGGGTCGTATCCGCTGCCCACGGGTGGTTTATCTTCATGCTCCAGAACCGGAAGTTGGTTAGCTGGGTGCATAGAGGCGTTTTCAAAATCGGAAACATCATCCCAGTCACTCACATCAGAAGCAGGGGAAACAACATTACGCACCTTGTAAATGCTTATTATCTCCCCATCGCTGTTTGTTATTTCACTGCGATCATCGATTTCATTGTTGTTGCTGTCGTTTCCAGCAACTGGGTTCGCTTTGGGGAAATGTGCCGTGTTGACCGGCTCTGTAACATAAGTACTAGTAAGCCATTCGGTACTGTTAAGGCGGGCCACAGCAAGACCCATTTCCTGGTTATAGAAATCGTGTTTAATCATACGATCATTGGAGGCAATCTGAAGCTCTACATTTGTGTTATCAGTTGCCATGATGCCAATAGTGGTTAAAAGGATCAGAAACAGCATGGCGCTGATGAGAACAAATCCTTTTTCGTTTTGTACTTGTTTTATTATAAATTTGCTTTGCATATTGCCCCTCTCTTTATAATTGCAGAGCATTAACGCACTATCTTAATCGTTGACATGGTCAGTTCTTTGCGCTGACCTCTATCAAACCAAATTACAGTGACATCCACGGTTTTACTGTCATTTTCCGGTGTATCTTCCTGGACATTCCAGAACGCATCATAATTACCGGATGGATCAGCTTCGTGGCCGTCAAAAGTCACATCATCATCATTGGAAAGCGTATATGTATTATCATTATCCTCGTCCAGACGGCCATCGGCGTAATCCCAGATCATAATGCGCTCGATCTGGTCGCTCGCCAAGGAGGAAGCCTGGGTAACACGGTTAGCAACAGAGTTGCCTTTAATAGCTGAAAGCTGCATCATGGCCAACCCCAGAATACCTACAGCAAACACAACCATGGTTATAAGCACCTCAATCAGAGTAAAACCGTCAGCATTAGACAATTTTTTGAATCGCATATTATATCTCCATATTGCGGAGTTTTACTGTTATAGTTTGAAAACGGCGGCGTAGATTATCATTATACGGCCCCCACACGCTCCCGCCGGGAGTGGTGTAGCTTTCGGTATTAGTGTACTGCGAGTCTGGCCGATCTGTGCGTGCCAACACAGAAACCTGAACGCTGCGGATATTGCGTAAATTAGCCGACAAACTCGTATCAATTACATTGCCATCTTCGTCCAGATAGAGAAATTCGAGATCATCAAAATTTTCAGCAATGGCTCGTTTTGTAGAGGCGTTGTTTCCCACCTGTCTGCCAATATCGTCGACTCCATCGCCATATGCATCGTAAAGTTCAAACGTTATCGTTTTTAACTCTCCGACTTCATCCGCACCTGTTGTACTGTCATCATCTCCATCAGCATTATCATTATCAACACCATCATCGTCTGCCACCATAGTAAAGGTTATACTTGTGCCGTTCGCATCTGTTATGCCAGCGGATCCTGAACTATATGGGTCATATCCGGCCATGCGCAATTCTTGAACAAGCATACTTATCCCTGCACGGATATTTTGCTGGACCTCGGCAACCTGATCCTGTGCCATATAGCTTCTTTGCTGTGATTGAAACGCCGTATAAACCGCGGTCATCAGAAGGCCGGAAATGGCTAGTGCGATAAGGACTTCTACTAAGGTAAAACCATAATTTTTTCTAGCTTTATAAAAAATCGCAACCTTAAATTGTTTTTTATTCATAATCTTCACCATTTGTACTACGTTTTACGTCGGGATATCCAGAATTTGACAAAAAAATACCATACCAACTTGGCTTAACATTTCGGATTTCTACGTGCCCTACTCGGTTACCAAGTGGCAAACCACGGGAATTATACCCCGTTGCATCGCCTGTAAAATTTGTCTCAACCAGAGAACAAGAAGGAGGCATTTCAACCTGAAATAAAACGTCTTCATCTGAATGCCTAACTGCATCACCAGCAGTTCCACCGCCTTTCCCATTATCAATAAAAACGGTATAACCACCCCCAGTAACAGGGAATACAACCGTATTAAATGAAATACCTACATTAGTGTTACGTTTTACAGCTTCTGATCTCGCTTTTTGCATATTGGAATACAAATCACGCGCTGCACCTTTAAGGCGATAATCCGGCAACCAGTTCATTATCCCCGGAACAGCAATAGCAGCAGTGATTGCAAAAATCCCCACAACTATCAAAACTTCCAGCAAAGTAAATCCCGAATGGGACAGAATACGTTTCATTACAATTTGACCCTTTCATATCTGCGAATAACTATTACGTTGATTACGTTAAGTATGAAAAATACGTGCCAATAGACATCTGACACTATTTGTTGCGTTTTCAAAACAAAGTAGATTCACAGAAGATGCAAGACTTGCACATTGTTATGCAAGTCTTGCATCTTCTGTGCTTGCAGTAGACTGTTGCCAAATATAATCCAATAGAGGCACTAAAAATTAGAATGCGTATGTACGATGCGCATCAATCACCATAGGGCCATCGTAACATCAACCCTTGCGTCCGACCAGGCAGGTTACACGTTCATAGGATGGTTGTGTTGCAACATTTCAATTGAAAGAATAGTGCCAAGAAACAATGCGTAGGATTTAGCTTTTGTGGTTGTAGTGCAAAACATGAGTGAACCCTGCTGTTGCAATGTTTGTTGTTGGTGAGACGTTGTGATGGAAGATGGTTTTACGGTACTTAGATATCATCTCCATCCCTGTCTTCCCCCATCGAGCAGGAAGGAGGAAAATCGGGTGCGGCACAACGTGCTCCTTCGTTAAATAAAACGGTTAGTGGTGAATTTTGCACCAATGGTGATGCTAGATCACCTCTGGTTGCACTGGGTTCAATGCCTCAGCATCGCGAACGATGGAATGGGCAGGTACGGAGCCCCATTCCAGAGATGCACATCAACCACCGCATCTTGTGATGCATGGGTATAGGCAAACCCCGTGGCTGATACTGCGTTTATTCTTTGGTTGTCTTGCAGCATCTTTCTATCCACCTGCCCACGAATGTGCTACACTTAATCTAATTGTTTTTGTTATGCACCCTGAATTGTCAGGTGCATGATTGGATGTTTAATTTTATCATATGTAATGGAGGCTGAAATGGAGACCCACAAGAAACATTGGAGGAGGACTTGCAGCAGCTTAGTGCTGCCGCTATGTATCACCCTGGCGCTGGCGTTTTTTATGCCGACGCTTGGTATGGCGCAGGATGTATCCTTAAGTTCAGACACGGAGGCGTGTCTCAGCTGTCACCGTATGGTTACCCCTGGAATCGTGGGAGACTGGGAGAACAGTCGGCACGCAAAGATGACCCCGGCGGAGTCGCTGAAACTGCCGAAGATCGAGCGGCGCATGTCTGCTGAGAGTGTGCCGGAAACGTTTCGCAACAACGCCATCGGCTGTGCTGAATGCCACACCATGAATACAGAGTTTCATCCCGAAGACAGCTTTGAGCATAACGGTTTTACCATCCACACGGTGGTATCCCCATCGGACTGCAACACCTGTCACCCCACCGAAACTGCGGAATACAGCGAAAATCTCATGTCTCAGGCATATGCCAACCTGATGGAAAACGATACGTATAGACTGATGGTGGAGAACACTAACGGCCTGAAAGAATTCAATGGTTCAGGTTTTCGCCACATAAATGCGGATGAACTAAGCAATGCGGATTCATGTCTGGCATGTCACGGCACAGTGGTAAAGGTAAGCGGGAGCGAGACCCGCGACACCATGATGGGGCCGATGGAATTCCCCACCTTGAGCAACTGGCCCAATGCCGGGGTTGGGCGCATCAACCCGGATAACACCGAGGGCTCATGCGGCTCGTGCCATGCGCGCCATCAGTTCTCTATCGAGATGGCGCGTAAGCCCTATACCTGCGCCCAGTGCCACAAGGGGCCGGATGTTCCCGCATACAAGGTCTACGCCGTGAGTGTGCACGGGAATATTCAAAAGTCGGTGGATAAAGAATGGGATTATCATGCGGTGCCCTGGGTTGTGGGTAAAGACTTCACTGCCCCCACCTGCGCGGCCTGCCACAGCAGTGAAATTGTGGATGAATCGGGCAATGTCATCGCGAAGCGTACGCATCGCTTTAATGACCGCCTGCCATGGCGCATTTTCGGTCTGCCGTATGCGCATCCACATCCAATTGATGCAGATACAAGTAAAATAAAGAACAAAGCAGGGCTCGGCTTACCCACCGAACTGAGCGGAGAGATGGTTCCTGAGTTTCTTATCGGTGCCGAGGAGATGGAAAAACGCCAGCAGAACATGGAGAATGTATGCTCTGCATGTCACTCCCAGCAGTGGATTGACGGTCACTTCAAGCGTCTGCAGCGCTCCATCGAAACCTCGAATTTCATGACTCTGCAGGCCACCAAGGTACTCAGCGCTGCCTGGGAAGAAGGCCTGGCTCAAGGACTGCCGCAAGAGGAGAATCCGTTTGATGAACCTCTGGAAATAATGTGGATTGAACAGTGGCTATTCTACGGCAACTCGGTACGTTTTGCCACTGCCATGGGCGGGGCGGACTACGGCGTATTTGCCGACGGACGCTGGACGCAGAACAAGAATCTGCGTGAAATGGCCGACTACCTGAAGTTTTTGCGTGCTACCAAAGAGGCGCAAGACAAAGAATAGGCAACAACATTTAACCGCAATAGAGAAGCGATTAAACAGGTTCTGGAAATATCTCAAGCGGGCGGGTCATTTGATCCGCCCGCTATTTGTGTATAGAATTCATATCTGAGTCAGGATAGAATGACTGTTAAAGGAATTCCATATGCCCAACGAGGTTTTACACTCAAGCCGACCCACGATATCCGTTACAGACTTCAGTCGTGATGAAATCATCGCATTTCTGCACAAAAAGCTGGCGCAACATGATATCGAAAAAGCGTTTATCTTCGGGTCGTTAGCCAATGGTGAATGCAGCAACTGGTCCGACATAGATGTTATCATTGTAAAACAAACGGACGTGGTGTTCATTGAACGCGGCGCGGAATTTTTCGATCTGTTCGATCTCGGGATTCCAGTCGACATCCTGGTCTACACACCGCAAGAATTTAACCTGCTCTTGCAAGACCCTTCCCCTTTTTGGCGTCAGATCCAGAACAGCATGATTCAGATATATTAGATCCCCGGTGGTTGAAACCACCGGCTTCACGACACGCCCCCTGTCGGGTTCTCAAACCAAAAACGTACGCCATACCATTTCCCCAACGGTGGAAGGTCGTATAGACGGTGGTTTTAACCACCGGATATCCCGTATTCCTGGATCTTATAGTGCAGGGCGCGCAAACTGATTTCGAGGAGTTTTGCCGCCTTGGTGCGGTTGCCACCGGTCTGTTGCAGCGCGGCGCGGATATGGTGTTCCTCCAAAGCGGCGATGGCATGTTTAAGAGATAGATCGTCTTCATCCAAGGGCACCCCATGGCTTTTGCGCTCCGGGTGCTGCAGCTCCTGCGGCAGATCCGCTTTCTCAATCATCTCACCGCGGTGAAAAATCATCACCTTTTCGAGGGTGTTTTCGAGCTCTCGCACATTCCCGGGCCAGGCATGGCGGCGTATCAGCTCCTGGGCTGCGGTACTGAGCTGCGGAACCGGCACCTGCTGGCGCGCGGCGATGCGCTGGAGAAAATGGCGACACAGAACGGGGAGATCGTCGGGGCGCTGGCGCAGTGGAGGTATTTCCAGTTCCACTACCGCCAGGCGATAGTAGAGATCCTCGCGAAAGCGCCCTTTAGTTACCGCGTCTTTAAGGTCGGTGGCGGTGGCGGCTACAATGCGCACATCCACCGGCACGATCCGGGTTGAACCGACCGGTCGCACCTCCCCCTCCTGCAGGACGCGCAAGAGCTTCGGCTGGAACTCCAGCGGAAATTCCCCGATCTCGTCCAGGAACAGCAGCCCGCCATGCGCTGCGGCAAACAACCCCTGATGGGTTTTGTCCGCCCCGGTAAATGACCCTTTGGCGTGTCCGAAGAGTTCGCTCTCCACCAGGTTGGCAGCGATAGCACTGCAGTTGACCGCGACAAAGGGGGCATTGGCACGTGGCCCCCGGCGGTGCAGAGCGCGCGCAATCAGCTCTTTGCCCGTGCCGCTCTCCCCCCGGATCAGCACCGGGGAGCGCACCTGCGCCAGGGTTTCAACCTGCTGCAGAATCGCATTCATTCCGGCATCGGCATGGATGATCCGGTGCGGATCAGAGGCAGCGAGCCGTTTGCGCAGCTGGGTGTTCTCCGTGCGCAGACGCCGGTTCTCCACCGCCTTGTTTACCGCAAGCAATATCTCATCCGGCTTGAACGGCTTGGAGATATAGTCAAAGGCCCCCTGTTTCATGCATTCAATGGCGCTGTCGATGGTGCCGTACGCGCTCATCATGATGATACACAGCTCCGGGCGCACTTTCAGAGCGTGGCGCAGGAATTCCATCCCATTCCCCCCGGGCATACGCACATCACAGATGGCGAGGGTGTAGTCCTGCTGGTGCAACATATTGAGAGCGGTAGGGGTATCGCGACTTTCATCCACGCGGTATCCCGCATCACCAAGGAGGGTGCACAGCACGTGACGCAGAGCAGGCTCGTCATCTATTACAAGGATATGTACCTGTTCCCTGGTCATGTACTCTGTTCCTCTTTATGGGTGTAACGCCGCAGAAGCACGCTGAAACAGCACCCCTCTCCCGGGGTGCTGGTAAGCATGATATCCCCGCCACATTCCTTGAGCTGCTGATAGCATACAAAGAGTCCGAGACCGCGTCCACCGCGCTTACCCCCACTGAAAAAGGGATCGAACGCCGCCTGCTGCTGTGCATGGCTCATACCGCTACCGTTGTCCTTCACTGCAATCTCCACCGCTTCACCCTGTGCACCCGCACTAAGCTCGATATTTCCATCTGCGCCGGTGGCATCGCGCGCGTTAAGGATAAGATTTACCAGAATCTGCTGCAGATGATTAGGGGGGATGCAGCACTCCGGCAGCTGCGGCGGCAGATCGAGCTGAAGTTGCCGCTGTTTGAACACCCCCTGATAGCGCAGCATCTCCACGGTTTCATGTATCACCTGCAACGGATCACTTACGGGGCAGCGCTGCGCTGTTTTTCCCTCCTCACCCCCGGAATCGGTGGCGGCAGCGTAGTCGAGCATATCGCGGATGATGTGATCGATGCGTGCGGCCTCCGTTTCTGCGCGCTGGAGCAGATCGTCGCGCTCCTGCGGATCATCCTTGAGACGTGCCAGATTCAGATATGCCATCACAGCGCTTAAAGGATTGCCGATCTCATGTGCCATCCCCGAGGCGAGATGGCCCACGGAGGCCATGCGCGCCGCCTGCATCAGGCTCAGACGTGTAGCACTCAGTTCACGGTTTTTATCCTGCAGCTCCTCCATCTGGCGCTGCTGCTCCACCTGATTCTGCTCTAGGGTGGTCGCCATCTGGTTAAAGCGCTCTCCCAACGTGGCAATCTCCCGCGGCCCTGCAGGTTCCACCCGTGCTCCGGCGCGCCCGTGCATCAGTGCTTCAGTCACGCTGGTGAGCGCCTCGATGGGGGTAATAACCGCACGCCGGAGAATATGCACCGAAGCTCCAATCAGCACCAGACCGTAGCCGAGGCAGATCCACAGCGCGAGGCGCAGTTGCTCCAGAGTGCGGGCGCGCACTTGTTCCAGCGGGAAGTGGAGATATAATACCTGTTTACCTGCAACCCCCTGAAACCCGAGAGCCACCTGCAGGCCCGCCCCTTTTGTCGCGGATGGTTCAAGCCACGATGCGGGATGGCGCAACTCAAGCACGGGTTCGCCCTGGAACAGGGCGCGGCGCAGAAGCTGGCGCAGCTGTGCCTGCTCCGTTTCTGCTGGCGGCCAACTTCCCGCCTGGGCTTCGAGTGTTGCGTCGACGAGGAGCGCCGTGTGTAGATTATCCTCTGCAGTCAGGCTCCGCAACAGTCGCTCCTGCTTCGGGGGCTCAAGCGGCGTAAAGGCGTGGGCGAGGGTACGGCTCTGGCTGAGGTGAAATCTGACCTGCTCCGCGAGGCGGTCATTTTCTCCCAGGCGGATCAGGAGCATAGTGATAAACAACAGCGCTGCCCCCACCAGCAGTGCAGTTGAGACGATAATCTCGGTGCGCAGGGAAGTCCGCCGGGTGCGTGCCATCAACAGTGTCCCCTATCGGCGAGGCTCGCAAAGCTGTCGTGCCCGATGATGATGTGGTCGAGAACCCGGATGCCGAGGAGATCACCTCCATCCTTGAGGCGTTGGGTAATGCTGATATCCTCACGGCTTGGGCTCGGATCGCCGGAGGGGTGGTTGTGGAGAAAGATAACCCCGGCCGCGGATTCGCGCACCACCGCGCTGAACACCTCGCGCGGATGAACGATACTCGCGGTGAGACTCCCTTCGGAGATGCGCATATCGCGGATAAGGCAGTTTTTGGCGTCGAGCATCAGCACCATGAATACCTCTCTATTATGGTGCAGAAAGCGGTTGCGGTAGCGCCGGAACACCGCATCGGCGCTGGAGAACTGTGCCTTGGGGAGCAGATGCTGATCGCTCAAACGGCGCGCGAGCTCAAATACCGCCTGCAGTTCCGCCGCCTTAGCGGGACCGACCCCGGCAATGCGACACAGCTCAGGGGTAGTGGCACGCGCAAGGCGGAACAGGTCGGTGAACTCCTGCAATAGCAGACGCGCCTGATCCACCGCAGTGGTTTTGGAGCCTGCATCGCCGGTACGCAGGATCAGGGCAAGGAGTTCAGCATCACTTAAGACTTCGGCCCCGCGACTCAGGAGTTTTTCGCGCGGACGTTCCCCTTCGGGCCAGTCCTTGATACGCCGCAGAGCCCCGTGTCCCGATGGGGATGCAGGCACGTAATCCTCTGGAGTCTCTTCCCGATCAGACGATAAGGGCATTACCAGCTACTCCTTTTTATTCCGCGAATGGTTCCGCGAATGGACGCTAATGTTTCTTTTATTCGTGTGCATTCGCGTTCATTCGTGGCTCTACCTATCACTATCTCCAAGCATACCTCACTGCTACCCCAACCCGGTTTTAACCTGAGCAAACAGGATGAAGCCCAGGAGCAACACTGCGAGCCAGCAGGACACAATATCAGCCGTCTTGCGCGGCGGATTCTGCGCCATCTCAGCGGTTTCAGTGCTGATGCTGTCCCTGGGCACGCGCAACAACAAGGCACTGATCATGGTGGGGAAACTGGTATAGGCATTGGAGACAATCATAAAATCATCCTCGGTGCACAGGGTTACAAACGCGCGCTTTTTTACCTGCACCGTCTCTACCGCCGTCATATCCGCAAAACGGATACATTTGCGCCGCAGCAGTTTGCGGGTACATACCTGTTCATCATCAATAATGGTACGGCGGAACACACACTCGAGAAACAACACCACTACGGGCAGAATCAGGACTCCGACAATAATCCGCTTCGCTACGGGCTCATCGAACACAAAACATGTTATCAGAAGGGCGAGGGTTTCTATGCTCAGCAGCCCCAGGGGGATCAGAAAGCCTTTGCGAATGCGGAATGTCATGGGTGTACTCCTTCAGGGATGTGGTGCATTTATATGTGTTTATTTTGCGTGAATATCAGTCAAACAGGTGCTCCAGCGCCTCCTGTACCGAGCGAATGGGGACAAGTTTCAGCCCATCCGGAGCATCGATATTTTTGCAGTTCCCCGCCGGGAGGAGACAGCGTTCAAAGCCGAGGCGCGCCGCCTCCTGCACGCGCAGCTCCGGGCGCGATACCGCGCGGATCTCGCCCGCGAGCCCCGCTTCGCCAAACACTACCGTGCGCGCGGAGATACACTTGTTCATGTGGCTCGAAGCGAGCGCCGCCATAATCGCGAGATCCGCCGCCGGTTCATCAAGCTTCGCGCCCCCGGCAACATTGACAAAGATATCATGGCTCAGGAGCGACAACCCGACCTTTTTTTCCAGAATCGCCACCAGCAACGAGACCCGGTTGTGATCGGTGCCGATGGAGGTACGCCGTGCGGTACCGTAGGGCGCACTCGCCACCAGGGCCTGCAACTCCACCAGAATCGGGCGGCTCCCCTCCATCGCCGGGATCACCACACTCCCGGCGGCGTCTTCGGAGCGCTCGGCGAGGAAGATTTCCGACGGATTGGAGACCTCACGCAAGCCGGTGTCGGCCATTTCAAACACCCCGATCTCGTTGGTGGAGCCGAAGCGGTTCTTCACCGCGCGCAGGATACGATACGGATGGCTTGCATCTCCTTCGAAATACAGGACCGTATCCACCATGTGCTCCAATACGCGGGGGCCCGCAATGCTCCCATCCTTGGTCACATGTCCGACTATAAAGGTAGGCACTCCGCTCCCCTTGGCCCACTGCATCAGCTGGCCGGCACATTCACGCACCTGGCTCACGCTCCCGGGGGCCGATTCGAGGGCAGCGGTAAAGATGGTCTGGATGGAGTCTATAATCAGGAGTTGCGGTTTGAGCTCTGCGGTATGGGAAAAGATCTGCTCCAGGGAATTTTCCGCCAGAAGATAGAGTTCCTCCCCGTCCACCCCGAGGCGCTCGGCACAAATCTTGATCTGCAGCGCCGACTCCTCGGCGGTGACGTAGAGCACGCGCTGGCGCCGCGCCATATGCCCCACCGCCTGCAGGAGCAGGGTTGATTTGCCGATTCCCGGATCGCCCCCGATAAGGGTAAATGCGCCGGGGACAATACCACCCCCCAGAACCCGGTCCAGCTCCGCAATCCCGATGTGTTCACGACGCTCATCATTTGCGGCAATAGCGTTGATCTTTATCGGTGTCGCGCCGGTACTCACGGTGGTTTTGGTTCTACTCGCCTTCTCTTCGTGGCGCACCTCCTCCTGCAGGGTGTTCCACTCCTGGCAGTCAGGGCAGCGCCCGAGCCACTTGGGGCTCTGGTAACCACACTGGGTGCAGGTATAGATGGTACGGGGTTTGCGCTGGGCCATGAGGTATCAATTCTGTATGAAGTTTTAGGAATTGTTCAGCTCCGGCTACCGGCGCGGGCTTGTGGCACCCATGGAAAGGGCGTCTGTCGCCATGGACGGCGACAGTCGAACGGCCATGGACGGCGCAAAGTGTCCCTTGGAATGGGTGTCACAAGCGCTTGCTGAACAGTTACGTAGTTTTAAGAATTTTAATTGCGCACCGATTTTAGTGTGCCTGTGACGGTGTGTCAATTGCCGGGATGATAAACTTGAGTCATACAGTCATATTTAAGGGTTTCATCTGCATTGCAAAACGTGTAGAATTACCGGTTACGCACTACGGTACGGTCTTACAGAACAGAAAAACCTAAACAGAGGATTAATATACCATGCTTGATCCGCGCGTGATTCGCACCCTTGAAGAGATTGTCGGGAAAGAAAATATTACCACCCACCCTACCGACATGCTGTGCTATTCCTATGATGCCACTCAGCAGAGTTTTCTCCCCGATGTGGTGATATTCCCCGCCGACACCCAACAGATCAGTCTGATCATGAAACTGGCGAATGTGGAAGATGTACCGGTATATCCGCGTGGAGCCGGAAGTGGCTTTACCGGCGGCAGTCTGCCCATCTCCGGCGGGATAGTGCTGGTGACTTCGCGCATAGACCGGATTCTTGAGATCGACGAAGAAAATCTGGTGGCCCGGGTGCAGCCCGGCGTGGTAACGGAACAGTTTCAGCAGGCGGTGGAAAAACTCGGCCTGTTCTATCCCCCGGATCCGGCATCGCTGAAATTCAGCACCCTGGGGGGCAACGCCGCCGAGTGCGCCGGAGGGCCGCGCTGCGTTAAGTACGGCGTTACCAAAGACTACATCATGGGGCTGGAGGTAGTGACTCCGCAGGGCGACATCATCCGCACCGGCGGCGCCACCATGAAGGGCGTGGTGGGCTACGACCTCACCAAGCTGATGGTGGGAAGCGAAGGGACCCTGGGGATCATGACCGAGCTGATCATCAAGCTTTTGCCCCTGCCGGAAGCGAAGAAAACCATGCTCATCATGTTCGACTCCATTGATGGGGCGGCGCAGGCGGTTTCCGCCATCATCCGTGGCAAGATCATCCCCACCACCCTTGAGTTCATGGATGCCGCGACCATTGAGTGTGTGCGTAAGGCCACCGATCTGGATGTACCCGCAACGGCGAAGGCGGTGCTCATTGTTGAGGTGGACGGGGAAGCACAGATGCTTGATCGCCACACTGCGCGCATCTCCGAGATCGTCAAGCCCCTGGGCGTGGTGGAAACACGCATTGCGGAAACTCCGGCGCAGAGCGAAGAGCTGTGGAAGGTGCGCCGCAGCGTGTCCGCGAGTCTGCGCAACGTTAACCCCGACAAGTTCAACGAGGATATCTGTGTGCCGCGCAGCAAGGTGCCGGACATGATCCGGCGCGTGGACGAAATATCCCAGCGCTACACCATCCCCATCGTGAACTTCGGCCATGCAGGTGACGGCAACATCCATGTGAATATCATGGTTGATCGCAAAAAAGAGGGGGAACTGGAAAAGGCGGAAGACGCCATCAAAGAGGTGTTTGCGGCGGCACTTGAATTGGGCGGCACCATGAGCGGAGAGCACGGCGTAGGCAACACCAAGGCACCCTACATCCCCATGGAGCTTGATCCCGCTGCGGTGGCATATATGCAGACCATCAAGAATGCGCTGGACCCGAAGAACATCCTCAACCCCGGCAAGATTCTGCTGGAACAACCCATAGAGCTGGCGTAGAGCTATGAGTGAACACAAAAATTCGGGGCGACATAAAACCCTGGAAGATTTTCGCCAACAGATCGACGCGTGCGTGAAATGCGGCGCGTGTCAGGCACAGTGCGCGGTATATAAATCCCTAAAGCGCGAATCCACCGTAGCGCGTGGCAAGGTGGCAATCGCCGATGCCCTGCTGGATAAACAGACCCCGGTGGATGAACGCTTTGTCCTGGATATGTCACAGTGTCTGCTGTGCGGTTCGTGTCACGATAAGTGCCCGAACCTGGTGCCGACAGACGAGATTGTGATGGCAGCGCGGCGCGAGATTGCCGCGCGCCAGGGCTTGAGTACCTTCGGCAAGGCCCTCACCGGCGTGATCAAGCGCCCGAAACTGATGAATCTGCTCGCCAAAAGCGGCGGCAGACTCGAAAAGCTCATATTCCGCAAGGTGCCGGAGCACAGCGGCCTGCGCCTGCGTTTCCCGGTACCGTTTATCGCCAGGGATCGGTATCTGCCTGAAATCACGCCCAAACCGTTCCGCGAGCGGGTGCCCGAGTATATCCCCGCGCGCAGCGACAATGACTCCAAACCCCTGAGCGCGTTTTTTACCGGGTGCATGATCAACTTCACCTACCCCCAAATCGGCGAAGCGCTGGTGAAGATCTTTCGCTTTCTCGATCTGCCCTTATGGATTCCGGCAGAGCAGGGATGCTGCGGCCTCCCCGCCCATGCCGCCGGCGATGCCGCCACGGTGGATCAGCTTGCGGATGCGAATGTCAGCGCGTTTGGAGCGCGGAAGGTGGATACCGTTATCACCGCCTGCGCCTCGTGCAACGCCGGGATCGGCAAACACTACCGCGCTATGGGAGATGAGTGCGCCGAGCTCGGAGATCAGGTCGAGGATGTGCTGGTGTTTCTGGTACGCCAGGGACTGGTGGAAAAATTGCGCTCTCTGCCCCGAACTGAAAGCACCACCAGGGTGACGTATCACGACCCGTGTCATCTGCGCACCCAGGGGATAACTGCGGAACCGCGCGCATTGCTTAAGGCTACCCCCGGAGTGGAGTTTGTAGAGATGGAGGGGGCGGACCGCTGTTGTGGCCTGGGAGGGACTTTTTCGGTGTATCACTACGACACCAGCCGCAGCATCGGCGCGCGTAAAGCGGATGGAATCAAAAGCAGCGCTGCTGAACTGGTTGCATCTGCGTGCCCCGGCTGTATAATGCAGTTGCAGGACAGTATAAACCACGCCGGGCTCAAGCAGCACGCGTGTCACGTACTCGAACTGATTGCGCGGACTCTCCCTGCACAGGAAAACGAATAAACTGGCACGCAGCATATAATCTAAATTTCAATTCAAGGAGAACAGCCATGCTTAGAATCATCACCCTGACCCTGCTTATCGTATTTATGAGTATGCCGGCTTTTGCGGTTCCGGCAGGTAAAAGCCTGACCTTCGAC
>Ga0182239_1000202_pt1 | contig 22536 bp, 21 predicted proteins | sample hydfrate6_PW_210_FD_132456 | JGI IMG/M metagenome (GOLD analysis project Ga0182239, IMG submission 132456) | Subsurface microbial communities from deep shales in Texas, USA - hydraulic fracturing test 6_PW_210 | ecosystem: Environmental > Aquatic > Deep subsurface > Shale gas/oil reservoir >... | reverse complement strand
GCTATGGGTAGAGCGCTTGCTCCAATCGTGTTTTTGACCCCAAAATCCGAGTTTAATAGATATATAATTTTCATTTTTTCACAAATTAACATTTTTCTAATTCAACATATACTGTTTTTACCAAATTAGAAAATAACATTCTTAATACTTTTTTTACATTATCTGGAAAAATATCTATTAATTTAACCTATATTCAAATTTTAAAGTTTTTATTTTGAAATTACAATTAAATTTATAATTTGGAATCTTTTTATTGTTTGTGAAATACAAAAATGTTTCTTCTGTGAAAAACCTTTTGTGTGTAGGGTCTTGAAATGCTCCTTTTGAATTGTAATAAGGAACCCAAATTTTCAAAACCCCACCCTTTTTAAGTATTCTATATAATTCTTCCATCAGTGGTATAAAATTTTCAATATGTTCTAAAACATTATCTGCCATAATCTCTTCAAAGGTTTCATCTTGAAATGGTAGTGGTGTTTCTTCTAAATTCCATACTATATCGATGCCTTCGTATTTAATAATGTCCAAATTAATATAATCTTCTAAACATTTTTTACCTGCCCCTAAATTCAATTTAGTTTTCATTTTATCACCGTATAATTGCCCACTATAGCATAAAAAATATATTTTTATCATTGTTTCGGTGGATTCTATTATATCTTGCACTACTGCCACAATTGAAGTGAGAAATTAAATATTCTTCCCAAATATATTCCAGGCTGTTTATTTTGTTCAAGAAACGATAATTTTCAGGTAGTTCTTTTTTATTAATTGGTTTTATAGTTTCATATTTTAAATTATTATTATAAATCAATTCGTATATTGAATCACCACTATCTTCTATATTGGGTAGTATTCTCATAATTCTACAGAATTTCCTAACTACTTTTACCAATAGATTATCTTTAATGGGCAAATATAGAAAGTAAAAATCTTCTAAATGTTCTGTTTTTATTATGGTAAACCATATGTATGGATATTTTAGAATTTTACCCCCTTTGGTTATTTTAGAAATACCTATTATGTCTAAATCTCTATGTTTCATATACTCAATCATTTTAGAAATAACACCCTTAGAAAATGAAATATCTGGATCGCATATTAATGTATATTTATTGTCAAAATTTAAATTAGATAGACCGATATTTAAACCCGATACATGAGATAAACAGGCGTTTTTAATTTTTAAATTATTCTTCACAACCAACAGGTTATCATTTGCAATGTCATCAAAAGATTCCTCAGAATTATTGACAACTATGAGCTCATAATCAACATTTTCATTATTTAATTTTTTAATTAAATTATCTATGAATTCTTTTGATTTATAATTTACAGTTAATACATTCAATTTTTCCATAACCCCACCTAAAAATTATATATCACTTAAAATAAACATTTTAGTCAAACAACTTTTTAACATCAACATGCTGCTTGGTTATCTCATTTACTTTTTTCCAGCCTTCTATTTGTAATTTTTTATAAAGTTTTTTATCGTTTAGTAGTTTTAAAGTTTCTTCTGCTAATTCTCTTTCATTCCAAGATTTTAAAACAACTCCCGTTTTACCATTTTCAACAATAGATGATAATGCATTTATTTTAGAAACAATTACTGGTAATTTAGAATGCCAAGCTTCCATTATTACATTTGGTATTCCTTCAAAATTGGATTTACTTAATAACCAAAAAACATCTGCTGCTTTATAGTATTTCCATAAATTCTTATGTTCAACAAAACCAACAAATATAACTTTATTCTCTACTTCTAATTTTTTTGCTAGCTTTTCTAAATTCCTTTTTTCAGGACCTTCTCCAATAATTAGGTACTTATATTCGTCTGGAAGATATTTGAATGCTTTAATTCCCATCTCAATATTTTTTTCCTTGGTATATCTTGCAACAGTTAATATAATTTTTTTGTCAAATAAGTCATATTTTTCTAATATCTCTTTTGAATTAACAGTTTCAAAAAACTCTTTATCTACTATATCTCTCGGAGAAAAAATCATCTCTCCCTTATATCCTAATTTTAATGCATATTTTTCTAAATATGGTGAATTATATAATAAAATATCTATCTTTTTAAATGCTAAATAATCTAGCATGTAAAACAAATTTCCTGCAAATTTTTTAATTCCTCCTTTTGATTTTACCATTTCAGCAGTGATATCTCTTAAAAATCCAATAATTCCATAATTTTGACTTTTTGGAACGATTGATAGTAAGTATATAAAAGGAGAATATATATAATTCGGTTTAAAATTATTAATTACTATATTCAATCTTTTTTTAAATCGCATTATATCAAAAATCTGATTAATAGGTGAGGATTTGAAAAGTTCAACAGTTACATTATTCTCTGGGTGAATTACCCTGTTAAAATTGCCCAACGATATAATGTAATATTCATTGTTTTCATCATAAGCTTTATCTTTTTCTTTAAACCAGTGTTCAAATTTACCATAATCCTTTAAAAACCAATCATTCCAATCTTGATATATTACCAATACTTTTTTTTTATTCATTTTTTCACCGCAATAACCAATATTGAAGCACCTCTGCCTTTTTTACACCTCCAACTATCCAAAGGTTTAAATGGTTTCCATAAAATATTGCATAATTTAAATACAATGGAATCAATACCAACAAATTCCTTTCCCTCTTTTGAAGTTTCATTTCTTAAATTATTTCTTATATTTTCCCTAATTTCCAATAATTTGTTTCTACCCTTTATATATTTAAGACTGTAAAATAGAGACTGTTTAAGAGCTAAATACATATGAAACAAAATATTTCCAGCAGTATCCCCATGATATGTTTCTAAATGGATTACCTCAAAGCCATGTTTTTTTAACATTTTTTTAATAGTATCTGGTGAATAATAGAACAAATGTGCAGGCGGGGATAGCCATTCCCAATACCTTCCACAGATTTTGAATTCCCAAGAATCAATGTTTGGTAAAGTTAATACCAACATGCCTTTTCTTTTTAGGACTGTATTTATTCCTTTTAATATTTCATTTTGATTGGTAAGATGTTCCAGCACATCCAACAGAACAACGGCATCAAAATACTCTTTTTTATTGATGAAACTGGATTGAATAAAATCTACATTTTCGATATCAATCCCAAAATATTTTTTTGCATTATCGCAGGCTTTTTTGGAAAGTTCAACACCATATGGGGCGAATCCCTTTTTTTTAACTTCATTTAAAAAGAAACCATGAGATGCCCCTATTTCCAAGATTTTTGAATTTGAATCTAATCCATATTTTTTTAACAAATTCAAAACTTTTTTAGCCTTTTTTATTAATTTTACTTTTTGATACTCTGGTACTGCATATTCTGCATTGTAATATTTGGTTAAATCCTCTTCTGTTGGCAGTGGGTTTATAAACCCTAAACCGCAATCTTCATATTTTACAAGATAGTAGTATTTTGATAAATCATCCTTTTTTAAAACTATTTTAAAATTTTTATTATTACATAGTGGGCAATTAATCCTATCCACAATATCACCAATTTTAATAAAATCTCTCACCTTTTTCGAAAAATCCATAAATTTTATTTTTTACATCTTCAACAGGTATGGCCTTCAACCCATTAATCTCTTTATTTATATACTCGTATTCATAATTATAAAACTTTTTTAAAGGTTTAAAATCATGATACCATAAATAATCGTATATTTTATATTTTTTAAAATTTTTAGGTAATCTATATACTGGATTTACTGGACCGAATAAAGTCAATGTCGGAGCTCCCATTAAAAATGCAAAATGCATTGGACCACTATCCGAAGTAATAAATAAATCTGCAAATTTTAAAAAGTAAATTGCCTCTTTAAGTTTTAACTTTCCAGCAACACTTTTAACATTTATATTTTTTTCTTTTAACTTTTTTTGAATATATTCAACTGATTCTAATGAATCTGGACCGCCATAAAGGACAATATTAAAATCATTGTGTATTTGTTCTATTAATTTAACATAATTATTCTCGTTCCATTTTCTTGATTCCCACAATACAAAAGGATTTATAACAATTGTTTTTTTGGTTTTATCTAATTTTAAATCATCAAATACTTTTTTAGCATTTCTTTTTACATTCTCAGGATAATCAACATTTATAAGTTTTTCTTCTAAATTATCAGTTCCTAAGCTTTTAGCTATTTTGAGTGCCATATTCCAATAGTGTTCATTTTTCGTAAATTTAAGATTTTCTTTTTTTAGATTAAAATTTGCCAGTATTTTCCATCCTGCCAAATATCCCAATTTATACTTTGGATTTAATAATTCTAAATATATTGTTTGATTTATGCAACGGTTCATTATTATTCCCAAATCATAGTTTTCTTTTCTTAGTTTGTAAAATTCTTTCAGCAATTCGAAGATATTTCCATTTAAAATTATTATTTTATCCAATTCATTTACTTTATCAAAAATATCTTTGTCGGTGATTAAATGAATTTCTGAATCGGGAAAATTTTTTCTAATTGTTTTTATAAATGGAGTGTCCATTATTAAATCCCCAATCCCCATCGGTTTTACCGATATCAATGCAATTTTTTTGAATGATTTAGAATAATTTATATTTTTTTTATGAGTTATTATATATTTAATATAAAATAGGAGTTCCACAAATTTAACAAATATATATTTTATATAATTTTTCATACGCTTTATTGTCATCACATTATCCATCTGTCCCACCATTTAGCAAACAAAAACAACCTAATCTTGTAAATAGTATAAAGCTTATTATTTTTCATTACCTTTGGTTTGACAAATTTTTTATTAGATATAAAGATTTTAGTTTTATAAAATTTAACCAATTGCTCCAATCCAATATCTTCTAAAATAGCAATTCCATTATCCAAAATACTGCCATATTTTTCATTCAAAATCCACTTATCCAATGGCGGTTCAAAACCTCCCTTTCCCCTATTAACTATCTCATCTAGCAAAATATCCTTAATAATCTCCCTCATTAGTTTTTTTGTTTTAAAGAAATTAACTTTAAATTCATTTGGGATTTTTTGGCTAAATTCTGCAAATCTGTAATCTAAAAATGGACTTCTAACCTCCAATGCATTTGCCATCGATGCTCTATCAACCTTAACTAAAAAATTATCAGATAATGTTCTAAACAGCAAATCAAAAATTCTTACCGTTTCTGGTAAATTGTTATTTGTTATTTCCATACAATATTTTAAATTATTTTCCACCCAATACTTTCCTTTTTTTCCATATATAAAATCTCCCTCCAATAGCTCAGAATAAAATTTGTAATTTTCAGCTAGAGAGAGTTTAACAGCCTCTTTGATTAAAAATAAAAAATTAAAATTTTTTAATAAATTTATATCAAGTATTCTTAAAAATAACATTCTAATAGACTCTGGAATCTTTTTTAAATATTCTATTCTTTTACTAATTAAATGAAACCTATAGCCTCCAAAAATCTCATCTCCACCATCCCCACTCAGAGAAACAGTAACAAATTGTTTCGCCAATTCACTAACCTTATAAGTTGGAAAACCACTGTAATCTCCAAAAGGTTCATCATAAATCCAACTATATTTATCAATTAATTCTTCAAAGTCCTCCTCCTTAAAATAATAATGGTGGTGATTGGTTTTAAAATGATCTTTAACTATGTTAATATAATAGGTCTCATCATATTTTCCTTCGAACCCTATTGAAAAAGTATGCAACTTACTTAAATCAGTATACTCTTTCATAATTCCAACAACCGCTGAGCTATCCAAACCACCACTTAAAAATGCTCCAACAGGTACGTCAGAACGCATTCTTATTTTTACAGCATCACAAAGTAGTTTTTTTCCTTCTTCAATTAACTTTTTTTTATCATAAACTGGATTATAATCAGGGAGCTCCCAGTAATATTCTTTTTTAATTTCTTTCTTATTTAAGTCAAAAATCAAATTCTGCCTAGCTTCCAATTTAAAAACATTCTTATATATTGAATAGGGAGATGGAATAAAGCCCAATGAAAAGTACAAATCAACAGCATCTTTATTAATATTTTCTTTTTTATTTATTGGTTTAACAGATATTATTCCCTTTAATTCAGAGGAAAAAATAAATTCTTTCCCGTCCCAATAGTAATAAAATGGTTTTTGCCCCAACCTATCTCTTGAGCAAAAAATGATATTCTTTCTCTTGTCAAAAATACAAAAAGCCCACATTCCATTGAATTCTTTGACACAATCAAAGCCTAAATTATTATACAGTTTTAAAATAACCTCAGTATCTGTTCCAGTTTCAGTTTTTAAATTATATTTTTCCTTTAATTCTAAATAGTTATAAACTTCTCCGTTATAGGCAATGATTATATCGGCATTATCTAATCCACTATCTTCGTAGATAATTTTATCCTTTTCAATATTATATCCCATAGGTTGATGTCCTTTTTCACTTAAATCCAATATTGATAACCTAACATGCCCTAAACCGATGGAATAATCTTTTTTAAAACTGGTGTATGTGCCATCATCATCAGGGCCTCTATGTTTTATGGATTTATTCATTAATTCGAGCTCTTCCCTTAAAATATCTTCATTAAATCTAATTATCCCATTTATTCCGCACATTTCAAAGCCCCCAATATATAATTCCTCTGCTTTCAACACCTTTTTTATCAAATTTTCTTTTAATATCTATTAAAATGCCATTTTCATTTAAACAATTTAAAACATCATATTTGGAAAATTCATTATGGTCCACAGCATAAATGACTACATCATATTTTCCTTTTGGTTTTTTAATGTTTTTAACTCCAAAAATTTCATCCTTATCTATTAATGGTTCAATTAAAACAATATTTTCAATACCAAAGTCTTTTAATTCATTGATTAATTCTTCAACCTTACTTTCCCTTAAATCTGGGACATTTTCCTTATATGTTCCACCAAATATGCAGATTTTTGTATCTTTAATTAATTTGTTATTTTTAATTAATAGTTTTACGACTTTATTTGCCACAAACAAAGGAACATTTTCATTTATCCTTCGTCCTGCTAAAATCAACTCAGGAATGTATCCTGCTTCAATGGACTTCGTTGCCAAATAATAAGGGTCTTCGGGAATACAATGCCCACCTACAAATCCAGGGTAAAATCTTAAAAAATTCCATTTTGTAGATGCCGCATCAAATACCTCTTTACTATCAATATTGAGTTTATCAAAAAGCATTGCTAGTTCATTAAATAATGCAATATTTATGTCCCTTTGGATATTTTCAATAACCTTTGCAGATTCCGCAACTCTTATTGATGAAGCAGGATAAACATTTGTTATTTTTCCATATGTTTCTAATAGCACATCTGTTGTTTCTTTATCGCATCCTGCAACAATTTTTGTGATTTTATCAATTGTATGGCTTAGGTCTCCAGGATTTATTCTCTCTGGACTGTATCCTATGTAAAATTCACCCAATTTCATACCACTTTCTTTTTCTAGTATTGGGAGGCAAAATTCCTCTGTGCATCCGGGATATGTCGTTGATTCATAAACTACAATTGCTCCCTTTTTCAAATTTCTACCAACAATTTTTGATGCACTCTCCAAAAATCTTAAATCTGGTTTTTTATCTTTTGTTGTCGGTGTTGGGACGGTTATGATGATAACATTTCCTTCTTTAATTCTTTTTTCATCATTTGTAAATATGATATTGTCATTAATTTTTTCAAAATCCTCTTTTTTAATTTCGCCAGTTCTGTCAATTCCGTTATTTAGTTCATTAATTCTTTTTTCACTTATATCAAATCCAATAACTTTAAAATGTTCTGCAAAACGAACTGCTAATGGTAATCCTACATATCCAAGTCCAATAACACATATTTTTGGATTTTTCATCGTTTTTCACCAATTTTATATCAGATATTTTTAACCCAATCCCAATTATTTTTTATCCAATTACAAAATCTTTTTAATCCTTCTTCAATTTTAACTTCTGGATTGTACTTTAATAACTCTCTTGATTTTGTTAAATCTGCCCATGTTTTTTCAACATCTCCAGGTTGAATTGGCATATAATTTTTTATCGCTTTTTTTCCAGTATATTTTTCAATCAAGCCTATGGCATATTCTAGCTCTGTTGGATTATCATTTCCTAAATTAAACACTTCATAATCAAAATCCTTTTCAATGGATGATAAAATACCGTTAACTATATCCGATACATAAGTAAAGTCCCTCATCATTTTTCCATAGTTATAAACGTCTATTGGTTTTTCCAGCAGGATATTTTTTGTAAATTTCCAGAACGCCATATCTGGCCTTCCCCATTCACCATACACTGTAAAAAATCTCAATCCAACCATTTTAGTACCATACAGATGATGATAGGTATGTGCCATGAGCTCATTAGATTTTTTTGTTGCAGCATATAATGAAACAGGATTATCTACCTTATCGTCCTCGCTAAAAGGGACCTTTTTATTCCCTCCATAGACCGATGAAGAAGATGCATAAACAACCTTTTCTATATCAAATCTTCTTGCAAGTTCAAAAATATTCAATGTCCCCAATAGGTTTGATTTTTCATAAGCCCAAGGATTCTCCAAGGAGTACCTCACTCCAGCCTGAGCTCCTAAATGAACTATTAAATCAACATTTTTGTCGTTTAAATTTTCAACTAATTTATCGTATTCTGAAAAATCTAACTTTATAAAATTATAATTTTCATATTTTTTTAGAATTTCATTTCTCTTTTCTTTTAGTAGTGGGTTATAGTAATCGTTTAGATTGTCTATTCCAATTATATTTGCATCTTTATACTTATCCAATATCTTTTTACACAGGTGAAAGCCTATAAAACCCGCACTTCCCGTTACTAAAATATTATTGTATTTCATTTTTTCAACCTTTTTATTCCTCAACCGATTATTATGGATAATTGTTAATTCTGATTTTCATTTATAAATATTTTCAACTTCAACTTTCACCTAAGTTATAGTGGTGTGCAATTTTAACTAAATTATTTCATATTAGTTAAAATTAAATTGGGGTAAAAATTACTTTATTTAATTTAACGAACAAAGAAATATTCATGATAAATATCTGTAATTATATAGTTCGATAAGTCATGCACACCACTATATTCAAAAACCTTTAGCCAAAGGTTCCCACCACCATCTATTGTTGATGTACCATTCAACGGTAGCTTTTAATCCATCCTCAAAGTCCATACTTGGTTTCCAACCGAGCTCCCTAATTTTTTCAGTGTTTATTGAATATCTAAAATCATGTCCTGGTCTATCCTCAACAAAATTAATTAAGCTCTCTGGCTTATTCAGGTACTTCAAGATAAGTTTCACAACATCAATGTTTTTCCATTCATCATTTGCCGCTATGTTGTACACTTCCCCAATTTTTCCTTTTTTCGAAACTAAATCTATAGCTTCGCAATTATCCAGTACATAGGTCCAATCCCTAATATTTGTACCATCGTTATATATCGGTAACGGTTTATCGTGCATTGCTAAAAGAATCATCTTTGGAATAAGTTTCTCTGGAAAATGGTACGGCCCATAGTTGTTACTTGAACGGGTGACAATAACCGGAGCTCCGTATGTTTTATAGTAACTCTTACAGAGCAAATCTCCAGAAGCCTTACTTGCTGAATAGGGTGATGAAGGATCCAGTGGATCATCTTCCTTAAACGAGCCTTCAACAATACTCCCATAAACTTCATCAGTACTTATACTAACGAATTTATCTATATCGTACTTTCTGACGTATTCTAACAAATTATAAACTCCAAGAATATTTGATTTAATAAAAGGTTCCGGATCTTTTATTGAGTTATCAACATGAGTTTCTGCAGCAAAATTATAGAGTATATCGACCTTTCCTATCTTTTCTAAGTCTTTTGGATTTGCAATATCTCCTTTGATAAAAGTTATTTTATCTTTAATATCCTTTAAATTCTCAATTCTACCGGAGTAGGTCAGATTATCAAAAACAATTATCTCATCATAAGGGTATTTGTTAACCATCATTCTAACAAAATTACAACCGATGAATCCTGCCCCTCCTGTAATCAATATTCTCACTGTTCCACCTTTTTCAATTATGTTATTTATTTATAATTTATTATTTACTAATCTTTCCAAATATTTTCCATAATCTGTCTTTGATAGTGGTTTAGCAAGTTTTAAAAGTTGTTCCTCGGATATCCACCCATTACGATATGCAACTTCTTCCAAACATCCGATCATTAATCCCATTCTTTTCTCTATTGAATAGATAAAATTACTTGCCTCTAAAAAGCTATCGTGGGTTCCTGCATCAAACCATGCCGTTCCCCTTGGTAAAAGCTTTACTTTTAACTTTCCCTTCTTTAAATATTCATTATTTACATCGGTTATTTCCAGCTCCCCTCTCCAAGAAGGCTTTATTTGTTTGGCTATATCAACAACTTCATTATCATAGAAGTACAATCCAATTACTGCATAATTTGAAGGTGGATTTTTTGGTTTTTCTATGATTCCTCTTACATTTCCATTACTATCAAATTCAACAACACCGTATCTTTCTGGATCTTTAACATACTGACCAAAAACAATTCCTCCTTTTTCTTCTGAAAGTTCCTGTCTTGCGTTTAATAAAAATCCAGTTAATCCACTCCCATATACAATATTGTCTCCAAGTATTAGGCACACATCATCATCGCCAATAAACTCCTCTCCGATTATAAATGCCTCTGCCAATCCTTTTGGTTCTAACTGTTCTTTATAGTGCAACCTTATTCCCAAATGTTCCCCGTTTCCCAATAATTTTTTATATTTTGGCAGCTCCTCTGGAGTGCTTATAATTAGTATATCTCTTATTTTGGAAAGCATCAATATGGATAGTGAATAATATATCATCGGTTTATTATATATTGGCATTAGGTGCTTATTCCCGGCATAAGTTATAGGATAAAGTCTTGTTCCAGAACCTCCTGCTAAAATTATTCCCTTCACCGTTTCACCAACTATTTGGAGTTTTTTTATTATTATATTCAAAATTGTTATCCGCTTCTTTTAATGTAGGATGATTTTTATCCTTTTCTGAAAGTATGGGGTTCTTTATAGGCCAGTTGATGTTTATATATTCATCATTCCAGATAATTCCTGCATCGTCATTTGGAGAATATTCTGCAGTACATTTATAGGTTACTTCTGCCTCATCACTTAAAACACAAAATCCATGGGCAAATCCTTCTGGAATATATAACATTCTTTTATTTTCTTCCGATAGGATAACTCCTACATATTTCCCATAGGTTGGAGAACCTTTCCTTATATCTACGGCTACATCAAATATTTCCCCCGTTAGACATGTAACCAATTTTCCTTGAGCATTTGGATTTTTTTGATAATGCAACCCTCTTAAGACTCCTTTTTTAGATTTGGAGCGATTATCTTGAACAAACATTTTATCTATTCCAATTTTAGAGAATTCACTGTATTTGTAGGTTTCCATAAAAAATCCCCTATCGTCTTCAAAAACCTTTGGCTCTATCAATACGACCTCAGGAATTTCCAATCTTTTAAAAATAAATGGCATTTTTTCACCAAAATGTTTAGTAGTAATTAATCCTTTTTCATCAAGCTTTAATATACAATAAACTAGTTATTAACTATAAATATAACTTTTTGCATTTTAATAAACACGTAAATAAAAAAATGGTGAATAAATGGACAAAAAAATAGAGAAATTTTTGACAATAATATTGTCAATTCTACTTATTGCTTCCATTCTTACAACAGTATATCTTATTCACGCTCCAAAAGTGGGGGAAAGGTTTACAGAGTTTTATATATTGAATGAAAACCTAAAGGCATACGATTATCCAACCAATTTAAAATATAACGAAAATGCCACAATAATTATAGGGGTAAGAAACCTTGAATACAGGCCTATGAACTACACTGTTTTGGTATTTCTATCCAATGAAACATACGATTATAATGACACAGTATATTTGGATCAGGTGAATAATTGGAATGGATTTTTATCTTACAACTATGCCCTTTCAAAGAAAGTTCATTTAATCCACCATAATGAGACAGCTTTGATACCTTTGAACTTCTCAATAAACAAGACGGGGGTTCATAAAATAGAGTTTATCCTATTGGACGAATCTTCTGAATTAGGTTTGAAAAAAGTATATAGGGAGTTACATCTTTGGACGAATGTATCAAAAGATGAAAATAAAAGTTTAATTTAATCGGAGTGAGCAAAGCGAACGAAGAGCTATGAAATTATGAAGTAATTTCGTTAAATACGAAGTAATTTCATTTAACTACCAAAGCTTTTCAAAGCTTTCAAGATAAAAAGTGGGGACTAGGTTTTGAGATACTTTTCTTAAAGGTTTCTAGGGGGCTTTCATATGGCTATTGATAGTTATTTAATAAAAAAAATAGTAGGTTTCCTAAGTGTAATGTTGGGCTTAGGGTTTTTAATAAATGGATATTTAAACGATATATTTTATTTTATTAATCTTGGGATAGGTTCAATATTGATCGGAACGGTTATTTTAATATTTTCACATGAAAAATATTTAAAATACGATATAAGTTCAACTATCTTTAACGATTATATTGATTTAATAAGTAAACTAATAAAAAATTTGGAAATAAATACAAAAGGTATTGTCATTCCTCCTCGACATAATATAAAAAATGGAACCATATTTCTTCCATTAAATGAAGATTTTGAAATAAATTTTGCAGTAATAGATGATAATATTATATTTGTAAATTCAGACAATAAGAAAGAAATGGGTGTTGTGTTTTCTCCACTTGGAAAGGGATTTATCAACATGTTGGATAAACAGGGGGAAAGTATCGATGAAGTGTCAAAAGAAATATTTGATGAACATCTATCCTACGCCTTAAGTTTATTTGATATGGGGGGTGATGTTAATATAAAATATAAAGATAAGGATATAACAATATCATATAAAATAAAAGAGAATGAAGCATGTAAGAAGCTTAAAAAAGAAAAATTGTGCGAAAAGATTCCCTGTCCTGTATGTGGTTTTGTAATTTTAGGTTTGGCGAGAAATTTGAATAAAGTGTTAAAGATAAATGAAATAAAACAGGAGAATAATAATGTAGTTATTAAGTTATCGGTGATTGAACAAACTCTTTGAGTTAGTTGAATAATCTACGATTATTCAACTCTCGACGAAACCTTCGGTTTCGTCGAGTCGAAGCAAATTTCTTTGGAATTGAACAAAAATTATTCATAATTTTTGTGGCTCACCAACGAAGTTGGTGATTTGCTGAGAAACGAGAGAATTTAAAACCGAAGGTTTTAAGTCACCTTCGCTTTGCTCAGGTGATTGAATGAAGTATAAGTTGATATTTTTAATCCTATTGATTCCTTTTATAACTTTTATATCCATTTTTGTACGTGCAATTGATCTATATGTTACTTTGTTACTAATCGCTTTTCTTATTGGTTATGAACTATTTAGGCCTTACTTCTCTAAAAGAACACAGGAAAAACTCGAAGTAATAGTGTAATTGGGAATCATAATATTCATAATAATTGTATTTAAAAAAGTAATGGAAATTCTTGGTTAACTCAATCGTTAACTTTTTTCAAGTTATATATCAATAACATTATTCCAGAGAAACCTATAAGGATAGAACACTGAGATCTTGCATCACTTAATACATTGGGATATTGAACGTATAAAATGTAAAGAATTAATATTGGAATGGATACCATAGAAAATACCGTTAACAATAAAGTTCTATTGACTTCCCTACCAAAATTGAATGAAAATCCTTGATTTTCATAGCTCACCTTCACTTCGTTCAGGTGATTTAAGTAAATTGCGTACATTAAAAATAAAACATACACCAAGGTTGTCGATTCAATGGATTCTATCCCCAAATACATAAGAAGGTATGCAAAAATTAAAGGAGCTAAAAATACCAAATATTTTGTTTCAAATGATGTATCCCTTTTTAAAATAAGATCTAAACCCAGAATTGAAGGAACTATTAGATAGATTATAATATAAAGAAAATCATAAGAAAACAAATTTCCAATAACTATATTGTTTGAAGCATAAATTAAACATATTATATATGCCAATAATCCATAGACTTTTTTAAAATAGGAAATTAGAAAAGAAATTAGTAGGCCCAATAAAACATATTCGCTATTTAAAAAATTTAAAAATATAATGCCCTGAAAAAGCAAGAGAATCCTATACATGTTTTCTCCTTCTTAGTTTTTTAAGAATGTTATCTATTTTGTCATTACATGTTAAATCAACAACAGTAATGCCTTTATTTCTTAAGTTTTTAATGACTTTTTTCCTACTTAGGTAGTGATCATAAAGTAGTTTTAAAATTTCTTCGTCTATCTCATGTTCTTTAATGTTTAGAGATGGGGAGTAAACAGCATACACTATTATCTTAAATCCCTTTCTAGTTAACATATTTACACTTTTTAAAAAGGGAGATATATTTGTATCCAAATCTGTGAATATCATTACAGTCCCGGCGTTCATCTTGATAAGTCGTTTTGCACATTCAAAAATTCCAAAACATCCTTTTTTACTTTTAGATAAATATGAATGGAGTATAAAATCCTTGTTTTTATTGTCCTTGTATAGTGTTATAGGCGAAGGATAATACTTATCCAATAAAATAGGTTTGAGATTCAATAATTCCTTTTCCATTATATTTTTTAGCTTGTTTTTTTCCAAATATATTGACTTCAATATCCTGTAATCGTCGTGTATAAAAAGATGTTGATCGTTTTCGCTATCCGAGCTCTTTAAAAAACTCATCAAAATATCAGTTACATAGTTGATTTTATTTTTATTTTCATCAACACTTTTTCTCATACTATATCCTGCGTCTAAAATATAGTAAATAGGACTATCCCCTCTGTAAGTCATCTTTCTTACAATTAACTCGTTGATACATATGGATTTTTTCCAGTCTATTCTCTTAACATCCTCTCCAAATTCGTATTTCTTTAATTCGTCAATTTCAGGCTCTGTAATAAATTTAATTGTTGAATTTAACATTGCCTCTTTTTCAATACTATGTTTTAATCCTTCAACTGATGGCATCACTTGAAATACAAATGATTTAGAATAATAGTGGGAGTTTAATTCCATTTTATCAAATATATTTCCTTCCAACAGGATATTTAACTCTCCTTTCCTGTGGGGTGTTACTTCAACAAAATACTCCATATATTCCATGTTTTCGTCAAGTTTTTCATTTATCACCTTGATTGTTCCATTATTCGATTTCTAACACCTTATTTTATACTATACAATAATAACTTTCCATATAATTATAATATTTAGTATATAATATTTTTCATTAAATATTAAATAGATAAGATTATATACTGAAAAAATATTAAAACTACCATACTGCAAAATAAAATTATAATATTATCCTAAATAAATACCTTAAAATACCTGCCAAATGACGTAAAAAGGGCATTTTGTGATTAAATATTACACAATATGCTGACTATTCTGGCCATCAATATTGCCTCAAAAATCTGTGGACGCACAACAAAAACTAAAAAACTAAAATTATAGTATTTCCACCACACATGTTCTTCATCAGTCAAACAAGTAAAGGCAAATGGATATTCATTTCAAAACAATAATAATCATGCCCCTTTACCATTTTGTTAAACATTAGATGAAATTCCAATAAATTTCAGCAGCTCTTGGATATTTATGAAAACCCATTCGGCTTTATTACATGGGCGAAGCGAGATGTCATTTTATTTTTTTGATTTTCATTACTTTCCTTTGCTTAGCTTGAAAACTTCGTGGAAATACCATGCTAAGTTTTAACAGATTTACCGGAGTTATAGCGGTAAATTTAAGAGGGGTTTTATTTGTTAGATTTGTGGTTCCTATGGTTGTTTATGACCCCCCAAACTATCGTTTATAATAACTTATATATAATACTTTCTGTTTATTTTGTAATATTATTAATGAATTAATTATATAATAATAATATGAAATAATCAAAATAATAAAATAAATATTAAATGTAGAGCTAGGTGGTATAGTGAATATTGAAGTTATTGAATTAAAAGGACATATAATAGATTCCAATATATTGTCAAAAACACTGGATAAAGTTACAATGATGGGCGGGGATTTTAATATCGAACATCTTGATGTTGGAAAGACAAATAATGATGAGTCCTATGCAAAAATTCTTGTTAAGGGGAAAGACCATAAACATTTGGACGACATATTACGAGAAATTCAGCAAATCGGCGCCATAATCTCAACAAAGAATGTAAATACTAAAAAAGCTCCAAAGGATTGCGTCTTGCCAGATAATTTTTACGGTACCACAAATTTACCGACATATGTTAAAATTGATGGAGTTTGGAAAAAAGTCAGGGATATAGAAATGGATTGTGTAATAGTAATCGAAACAATAAATGGGGAAAAAATCCCAGTATGTAAAAGAATGGGACTTATAAAAGAAGGCGAAGAAGTAGTTGTTGGTTATGATGGAATAAGGGTGGTTCCACTGGAAAGGACGAGAGAAAAGGATGTATTTGGATTTATGCAAAGTGAAGTATCTCCTGAAAAACCACTTGAATATTATTCAAAAACCATGATGGATGAAATGAGGGAAATTAAGAAAAATAATGGAAAAATCATATGGGTCGTTGGAACAGCAATAGCTCACACCCGAGCTCATACTATATTAGAGGAGCTCATAAGGAAGGGGTATGTTGATGCACTGTTTTGTGGAAATGGATTTGCCACAATGGATATAGAATATGCACTGTTCAATACAACCCTTGGTATGAACAATGAATGTAATGTGGTTAAAGGAGGATATAAAAGTCATCTTGTGGCAATAAATGAGATGTGGAAACATGGTGGAATAAAAAACGCCGTAGAAAAGGGAATTTTAAAAAAAGGCGTATTATACGAGTGTGTGAAAAATAACATCCCCTATGTGATTGGTGGCTCTTTAAGGGACGATGGACCTTTACCAGATACCATAAGGGATGTGGTAAAAGCACAGGATGAGATGAGGAAATACATCCAAGAGGCCGATATGTGTGCTATATTGGCTACGATGCTTCATGGTATTGCCACCGGAAATATGCTGCCAGCATCGGTTAAAACCGTTTGTATTGATATGAACCCTTATGTCGTTACCAGATTGCAGGATAGGGGGACACATCAGGCACTTGGTATTGTATCTGACCCCTGTGCATTTATGCACATGTTAAAGGATTTGTTAAATGAATAAAAAATTAAAAATTAAATAAAATTAATAAACTAAAAACGGTAAAAAAATGGATAACATGAATGCTATACAGAAAATAAGGAATGAATTGAACAGTTATTTTTTAGAAAGGAAGGAAGAGATAGACATTGCCCTAACTTCAATTTTGGCAAATGAACACTGTATATTTTTGGGAAATCCAGGTGTTGCAAAATCCCAGTTAATCAGAGCGATTTCTTCCCATATATCTGATGCAGATTACTTTGAAAAACTCATTACACGATTTTCAACAGAGGATGAGTTATTTGGTCCTTTAAGCATTAAAGAACTTAAAGATAATGATAGATTTATTAGAAAGACGGAAAATTATATGCCCGATGCAGAAATTGTATTTTTAGATGAGATTTTTAAGGCAAACAGTAGCATATTAAATGCACTGTTGTCCATAATAAACGAAAGAATATATCACAATGGTGATGAAGTCCAGAGAGCTCCGTTGATAAGTTTGTTTGGAGCATCCAATGAACTGCCAGAAGAAAATGGATTGTTTGCCTTTTATGACAGATTCTTGTTTAGGAAAATCGTTAAAAATATAAACAACCGTGAAAATTTAAAAAAATTGGTTTATTTAGATGAGGATTACAAACCAAAAACAAAGATTACTGTAGAAGACATTAAGAAATTACAAAAAGAGGTTGAAAAAGTTAATATCGATGGTATTGTCGATTATCTGCTGGATATAAAAATGAAATTGAACCATCACAACATATTTATATCAGACAGGCGGCTTAAAAAATCCATTAAGGCAATAAAAAGCTATGCATTGTTAAATGGGAAAAAAGAAGCTGATGAAAATGATTTGGAAATACTAAGACATATATTTTGGGACGAAGTGGAGGACTACCTTACGGTATCAAAGGTTATTTTTGAATGTTCAAACTCATATTCCCAGAAGGCATTGGAAAAAAAAGAGATTTTGGACAATCTAAAAAAGGAATTAAAATACATCAACACTAAAAAAATCAAAAATTGTGGAAAGGATTATAACAAACTTATTGAAATGCTCTGCAAGGTTGGATATATAAAATTAGAACTAAAAAAAATGAGAAATGAGGCATTATCAAACGGCAAATCCTCGGAGGTTATAGATAACATATTAAATGACTGCAAAGAGTTTGATAAAATCATTGAGGGGTTGTTGAATGAATTATAAAAATAAGGATTATAATGAGTATAATTATTATAAAAAAATGTTTAGATTGGATAATATATCAAAATTAAAGGCATTAACTGAAATATACAATAAAGATGTAGATGATATAATAGGAATGAATATATTGGATGACATATTTGCACTAATTAGGGAAACGCGAGAAAGGGATTTTGCAGACATTGTTTATGAGTTTCAGACATTAGATACTAAAAATAGGGAAATAATATCCCTTGGAATAAAAATCATTGGAAAGGTAGGAGAAAAGTATGCGGAAGAGGTTTATAACTACATACCTTATCTTATAAAATCACTTGATAGCGAATTCGATATAATAAGACATGCCAGTGCCGGAGCTCTGGCAAAAATTCCCTCAAAATTAACAATTTATTCCTACCCAAAACTTATAAAAAATTTAAATAATGAAATTTATGCAGACGCCATTGTTTCTTTGATTTTTAAGACAGAGAATAAAGAAGCGTTATTGTTGGATTTGTATAAAAAATTTTGTGATAATTATTCCCCATGTATATTGTATATATTAAATAAAATTAAAGAAAGAGATGAGAGTTTAATAAATGATTTTATACCTTTGATTTTGAAATATGAAGATAAATACAACAATGCAGATAAAGAATGCTTAGAAAATTTGATTTAAATAAATATGATGCAGCCGTTGAGACTCTGTCTGTTTATATTTTTATTTCTTTTTCATTTGGTAGTTAAGGATATCCATATTAATCTGTTTAATTTAAATTTAAATTTTTTAGGTCTTTTTATACAGAGCTCCGATATTGTTAATCTCATAATCTAAATATAACCAAAAAATTTATAAATTTTGAGTAATATTATTATAAAATTAGTAATATAATTTATGATTTAATATAATAATAGTATTACAATATATGTTAATATAGATTGTGATAATATGGAATGCAATGCAATAAAACACGATAAATATGACAAACTCGTCTGGAATGAAAATAAGCATAAACTATCCTATTGTGCCCAATATTTGGATGAAAACAGAATAGAAGATATATTTTATCTGTTTTTTAAATATCATGTGGAGGTTGTAAAACATGACCCGATTATAGACGCTATTATGAATAACAGGCATTACAAAAACATAAAGGTCATTACTAGTTTGGATGAGTCCTATTCCGCTATTGCCACATCCTACTTTTCTGAAAAATTCGATAAAAAAAAGAAAGAAGAAAAAGAGGATTATGACGAAAATATAGTAAATGATATAAGTGACATTATGGAGGAGCTCGGTAGTTATATGGAGGATATCTCGTCTTCAATAAATACCATCTGCGGCAAAGGTAATGGGGTAAAAAGCTATACAAATCCAAAGAAAAAAATGGAATTGGCAGAAGAGCTCCTAAAAAATAGACGGTTAAATGAATTCATAGAAAAATTGGGAAAATTTAAAAAGATGGCATTGAGAAAGCAGAAAACAAAAATAAAACACTTCAATGGGGAAAAGCACGATATAAAATACGGTAGTGATTTGTCAAAATTGCTTATAACTGAAGTAAAAAACCTATCTGATGAATGTTTATATGTTGATTTTTTAAAAAGATTTTCAGAGCATAAATTGCTAAATTACGAGATTCTAAATCATGATGATACCAAAGGAGATTTTATCGTGTGTCTGGATTTAAGCGGTTCTATGAGGGGGGCGAAAGAAATCTGGGCTAAGGCAATTGCATTATCACTGTTGGAAATTCAGTTGAGGGACAAAAAAAGGTTTATCTGTATATTATTCGATGATGATATCCGGGAAATAAGAATATTTGATAAAAAACCATGTTCAGAGGAGATTATTGAATTTGCATCTGTGTTTTTTGGAGGGGGAACAAATTTCGAGAAGCCTATTAAAAAGGCACTGACTTTCAATGGAGATATCGTTTTTATAACTGATGGGGAGTGTGATATGCATAGGGAGTTTATCATGTATGTTGAGGAAGTTAAAAAAGGAAAAATCTTCACATTCTGTATAAATACAAAACCTACTGTTAGTTTAAAAAGAATATCTGATAGTGTAATTACAATTCACCAGCTAACTTCAAGGAGTGCAGAAGAATTATTTGATACTATTATTTAATACAAACTTAAATAATCTTTTTTAATTCATTTAAACATTCATCAACTTTCTTTAATTTAATATTAAGTAATTTTTCAACCTTTTCACTATTCAAAGAAGTATTTTTTGGTCTATTCGCTTTCCATCCTAACTCAGAGCTCCTAATGGGATTAATTAAATCACCATTTAAGTCAAAAACCTCGGCAACCTTCAAGGCAAATTCATACCTACTTAATCTCTCACTCCCTCCGAAATGAAGCAGTTTATTAACATCTTTTTCGTAAATCTTAACAATTCCATCAACGAGCTCATTAACATAGGTTGGAGTATTCCATTGGTCAACAACTACATTAATTGTTTCACCAGCTTTCAACTTCTCCAAAACCCACATAAGAAAATTAACTTTAACTGGGCTTATGCAGTAAGGAACAGATATTCTAACAATCGAAGTTAAATCATAATCTAATTCATTTAAAAGTCTCTCCCCTTCTGCCTTAGTATATCCATAGTAGTTAATGGGATTTATTTTATCTTCCTCAGTATATGATCTTTGATTTTCACGGTTGCCGTCAAAAACATAGTCAGTTGATATATGACATAGCGGAGCTCCGATTTCTTTGCAAGCTTCTCCAAGATATTTAACAGCAAGGGCGTTTGTCTTATATGCTAAATCCCTCTCAGTTTCACACAAATCTACATTGGTTATTGCAGCAGTATTTACAACAAAGTCGGGATTTATTTTTTTAATGGTTTCTTTAATTTTATTTTCATTGGTAATGTCTACAATGTATTTATCAACATCATCCTTAAAAAATTCCTTATTGCTCCTGGTTACAATATGAACCCTATAATCTTCCAGTCCTAAATACTTCTTAACCATTTCATAGCCAACCATCCCCAAACCAATAATAGCCACATTTTCCATATTATAACCCCGAAGGTTTTATTCATCATCATCTAAAATTAAAAAGAAATTGCCAATTTATTGTATCCCGACCCCCATATATTCAAATCCTAAACTTTTAACTTTTTCCTCGTTCAATATATTTCTCCCATCAAATATAACCCTTTCCTTAACTAAATCTCCAATTTTTTCCCAGTCTTCCTTATTGAAATCATACTCAGTTGCTATTATAATTCCATCAACATCTTTAACTGTCTCATAAACACTTTCAAACACGTATAAATTGTAACCATAATGTGCTTTTGATTTATCTAGCTTGTAGCTGTTAATGGCATTTTCTCTAGCCTTCTCCACGTAATCAAACCCTTTAACAATGGCTCCATTCTCCAATAGTAGATCTATTAATTTTATAGCTCTGCTTTCCCTTAAATCATCAGTATTTGGTTTAAATGCTAATCCCAACACTGCAAAGGTTTTTTGGTCTAAATCATCTTTGTAGTGATTTTTAATTTTGTTAAAAAACCAGTTTATCTGTTCTTCATTTACTTCATCAGTGGCTTTAATTAATTTAGGGGATAAATTGTGGTTTTCAAACTGTTTTATAAGTGCTTTAACGTCTTTCGGAAAACAGCTTCCCGCATAGCCGATACCAGCATTTAAAAACTTATCCCCTATTCTTTTATCCAATCCCATAGCTTTACTTATGGTTTTTATGTCTGCACCAACTTCATCGGACAGTTTTGAGAGCTCGTTTATAAACGATATCTTTGTTGCAAGGAATGCATTTGATGCATATTTTATCATTTCAGCACTTTCCCAATCGGTAATTATAAATGGGATGTTTTTATCCATGAAATATTTGCACATGTTTTTCATTATTTCGATTGGCTTGTTGTTATTCAAATCCTCAAAACCCAAAACAATTCTTTCAGGACCAAAGAAGTCGTGAACTGCAATTCCTTCCCTTAAAAATTCTGGATTCGAAACCACATCAACATTATAATACTTTAAAAGCTCTTTAACCTTTCTATTGGTCCCTACTGGAACTGTAGATT
>Ga0182239_1000201_pt1 | contig 22609 bp, 14 predicted proteins | sample hydfrate6_PW_210_FD_132456 | JGI IMG/M metagenome (GOLD analysis project Ga0182239, IMG submission 132456) | Subsurface microbial communities from deep shales in Texas, USA - hydraulic fracturing test 6_PW_210 | ecosystem: Environmental > Aquatic > Deep subsurface > Shale gas/oil reservoir >... | reverse complement strand
CGGCCATGGCCGCCTGGCGCAAAAACGTGGAAATCGCTGTGGGCAACGTGGTGGGCTCCAATATTTTCAATATTTTTTTCGTGCTGGGCATCAGTTCGGTGATCAAGCCGCTTCCCTTTCACCAGGGGGCCAACCTGGACATCGGCATGGTGGTGGTGGCCAGCCTGATTCTTTTTGCCACCATGTTTTTCGGCCAGCGCCGCCGCCTGGACCGCTGGGAGGGGGCGGTTATGCTGGTGCTGTATGCGGCCTACCTGGTATACGTGGTCATGCGGGGATAGTTTTGCGGCCGGCTATTCCTTTTTTTTCTCGTCTGCCTTGACCCCGATTTTGTCAAAGATTTTCTGCTTGATCTGTTCGTTGAACACGTTCCACTTGTGCTGCTGGAAATCCTGGTCCCCGCTGCCGGAAAGAAATCCCACGGGGATGTGAAATCCGCCGGCAGACATTTTTCCGCCCCCGAAATACTTTCCGCTGGCGTCTTTTCCAAACACGTCCTTGATAAACTGGTCCGGATCAATGGTGATCCGGTTAGTGCGCATGGAGCCGATCACCGCTTCCTCCCAGTTGTCTCCGGTGACAATGCCGTAGACAATGGCGGTGTGCACGTTTTCCTCTGTGAGCAGAAAATCCGCGGCCTGGGGAATGGCGTCCCGGTCCTCTGCGCGCAGGTAGCCCACCCCGGCAAAGCAGAAATTCTGGACGATTTCCCGGCTGCCCAGGGCCTTGTGAATCACCTTCATGGTCTGCCTGGACCGGGCTTGGTTCATGATCTGAGAAAGCAGGTCCCGGTCCCGGTACCTGGACAAAAATGCCGCTGCATGAAAATCCTGTTCCCGGGCGTTGATAAACCCGTTTGTATCCGTGATAATGCCGTGGGTCAGGGAGGTGGCCATGAGGATGTGGTTTTTGTCCGAGGAGTTGATCTCCATGATGCCGTTTTCCAGGTATTGGGCATAAATGGAGGAGGCTGCCCCGATTTTGGGGCGGATATCCCTGAACTGCGCCTTTAGCCGATCCTGTGGTTCATGGTGATCCACAATGATCAGCGGCGGCACGTCGGCTTTTTCCAGAGCATTGAGCAGGGCGCCGGCCGTTGTCCCCTGGTTGTCCAGAAAAACCGCTCCGTCATAGGTCTTTAGATCTATTGAACCCTCGCACCGGATCAGTTCAATGCCCATGAGTTTGACCAGGGCAATGTTTTGCTGATGGCTGATGCGGCCGCAGTAATAGATATCCGCCTGGATATCAAATTCCCTGCTGATGATCTGGTGGGCAAACCCGCAGGCAATGGCATCGGGATCCGGAAATTCCTGGAGCACCACCGCATGCTTCTGCCCCCGGAAAGAATCCAGGGCCGCGGCCATGTCCGGGCCTGCGTCCCTGGTTTGGTCCGGATCGGTTTTTTCGGTTTTTTTAGTCTGCATTCTTTTTGTCTCCGGGTTTAGGGGTGGGCTGCTCCCCGGGCAATTCCCGGGTTTTTTCCGTTTCAGACCGTTTTTTTGTTTCCGCGTTCATATCAGCGCCCAGCCGTTGGGCAGTTTCCGTGAGGTGTTCGCACACGGCAGCCAGTTTTGCGGCCTTGCGGCCGGCTTCCACGGCCCGGTTTTTGGCCTCCACGGAGTCGCTGTAAAACTGCCGGATGTTTTCAGGATCATCGCCGGATTCAATGGCCCGGCGCCAGGCATCCATTTTTTCCTCTGCAGCGGATGAGGCTTTTTCGGCCTCCTGTTCGGCTGCTTTTTCCTTTTTGCGGATGTCTGCAAGCCGGTCCAAAACTGCTGCGATATCACCGGCCGTGCCGGCCTCGGGTTCGGCGGCCAGGTCAATGTCTTTTGCCGCCAGCATGGCCGCGGAAACCGGCAGCCGGGAAAGCAGATCCGATAGCGGGCCATCAAACAGGTCCACGGGCTGCTGCTGCTTTAGCTGAAACGGCAGAAAGACAATGGCTGCATCCTTGCTGTAAGCGGCCACGGCATCGCTGTCGGCCCGGGCCACGATTTCGGGCTCTGCCTCGATGCGGATTTCCGCAAGGGTTTCATTGATGTCTGAAACGGTTTTCCCTGTTGCCAGGGCATCTTCGCTCACATCAAGCACCCGGATTTTGGCTTTTTCCCATCCCGGGTTCTGGCGGATCATGTGGGCAAACAAAATCATCAGCCGGCTTGTGGCATCCCCGCGCCACCACACATCCATGCGCCGCTTTTCCGGCGGTATTTTCAGCAGTCTTTCCCATTGGGTTTTTTCCGCGGAAAACAGCAGGATATTGCATCCCCGGGCAAAGGCCGCCTGCAGGTAGAGGCCGAAGCGTTTGGTCCGGTGGGCGGACGGGCTGGACTGGCTCATGTCCAGCCAGTTGGTGATCATGGTGTTGGCGCGCAGCGGGCCGATGCCGTAGGCCTGGATAAGCGTTTCCATGGTGAGCCGAAAATTGGAGCCGGTCAGCACCAGGGCAAACACGTCCACTTCCAGTTCCCGGATGTCTTCCAGAAGTTGCTTTTCCGCGGCCAGGCGCTGGTTTTCGGCCTCCGGGCCCTCGGTTTGCAGGATTTTCACCATGCTGGCAAACCCGCTGTCGCCCTGGATCCAGTCGGCCATTTGCAGCAGGGGTTTGCGCCGGTCCGGGTCATCTGAGAAAATCAGCAGGGCCGGCCGCCAGTTTCGGGGATGTTCCGGGTCTTCAGCCGCCCGGATCAGGTGGTTGCGGATTTGCTGGAACCGGTAGGACCTTTTGCTGTCGGCCCAGCGGGCCGGCCCGGCGGTGCGGATTAAATACTGGTAGATGGCAGACAAAAAGGCCAGAGCCACGATGCCGGCGGTCAGGTCAATGGCCAGCATAACCCCCAGGCAGGCCAGTCCGCCGGCCAGGCTCAGGCGCTTGTCGTAAAACCGAAACGTGGGCCGGAATGCCGGGCTTGCGGCTCGCGCCTCGAAAAAGGTGGCATAATTTAGCAGCCCGTAGGAAATCAGAAAAAACATGGACACCACAGGCGCCACCACATTGAGGTTGCCCAGGGCGATGGTGACAAAAGCGATGGCTCCAGAAAGCAGCACCGCGCGCCTGGGATTGTCCGCCGGCCCGGAGCCCTTGGCAAACAAGAGCAGAAACGGAAAAATCCGGTCTTTGGAAAGTGACTGGAGAATTCGCGGGGCCCCCATAAACGAAGCCATTCCCGAAGACAGGGTGGCGGCGATCACCCCTGCCAGCACCAGGGAATCAATGGCGGCAACCCGCTTCATGGCGTTGTAATCCGTTGCCAGGATGTCGCCGGGCAGGCTGCCGGCAAAAACAACCGCGGCGGCCAGGTAGATGACAATGGAGAGCCCCACTGCGGCAAACGTGCCATTGGGAAGGCTTTTGCCCGGGTCTTTCAGGTCCCCGGACATGCTTACCCCCTGGGTGAACCCGGTAACAGCAGGGAAAAAAATGGCAAAAATCACCCAGAAAGGCGGGCCGTTTTCCGGAGCGGCCAGATTCTGTGTCAACACCGCCGTGTCCCAGCGCAGAATGCCGCCGACAAAAAAGGACAAAATCGCGGCAAATAAAATCACCATGATCAGCGACTGGAACCGCGCGGCCCAGTCCGCGCCCAGCCAGGCAAAAATAAACAGCAGCACCACCGCGCCTGCGGCAATGAGCTGGGCATGCGCCCTTGTTGCAAAAGGCAGCAGTGCGGCCAGCACTTCCCCAAAGCCGATGCTGTAGAAGGCAATGGAGACCGACTGGGCCAGAAACAGCACAATGCCGATGGCACCGCCGAATTCCAGGCCCAGGGTCCGGGAAATCAGGTAATAGTCTCCCCCGCCCTTGACATTGAGGCTGGTGGAGATGGCCGCCAGGGAAAGGGAGGTGAGCACCGAGATGAGATTGGCCAGGGCAATGATGACAAGGGCCCGGATTAGGCCCGCGCTGCCCACCACATAGCCCAGACGCAGAAACAGGATAATACCGAGAATCGTCAGGATACTCGGGGTAAAAACCCCGGAAAAGGTGCCCAGCGTTCCGGTTTTTTTTCCTCCTGCTGCAGGTGGGCTCATGTCCGCAAACCTCGCCGGTCCGGCTTCTAAATATATGAAGGGGGCTCTATGTCATAGAGCACGTTTTCAATGCCCGGAATTCCATTTATTGCTGCACTGATTTCATCGGTGATTTCTTTTTTTGTTTTTTCCCTGAGATATTCTTCGGTCTTAAAGCTGGTGTAGCCGCTTTTGCGGACATTCTGGGTTTCCGCCTTGATATAGACAATTCCGCTGGTGGCGTTTACCGATACCTTTAAATCGGGTTTGCAGTAATTTTCAATGGCCGCTTTCACCCGAGTGCTCAGCGCCAGATCTGCAATGGCTTTTCTTGAATCCGGGGTTGCGGCAAAAGTTTTTCGCCGGGCCGCGTGGCAGATGGTTTCGGCTGCATCTTCAATATTCATTCGCTTGATTCGGATGGTCATCGCATAGCTGTGCGGGTCTGTCAGATCCACCTTGTACAGGTAATGCGCCCAGCGCGCCCGGGTGCTGTCTTCTTCGGTAATATAGCTGATGGCCTCTTTGTCGCTGATGTTATGTTTCTGCCGCATAAAGGCAATGCGGTCGGAAAGATCTGCAATGATACGGATGTTTAATACGTGGGAGATATCAGGCAGCAGGATATGAGAGCCGTGGCCGTGATAGACGATGTTGTCGTCTTTTGCATGTTCCAGCAGTACCGCCTGGATATAGGAAAGGTATTTTTCCTTGCCCCGGGTAAAGCGCTCAAGAACCGAAGGCGCATCGTGAATGGACTGGATGAGTTCCTTTTCAGGAACATTGTAGCGCTGGTTGGCTTCTTCGATCAGGGTTTCCCGGCTCAGGATCTTGTAGCCGAGAATTTCCGCCGTTTTTTCCGCAACTTCCTTGCCATGGCTGAAGCATCCGCGGGAAATGGTGATAATGGCCATGAACTTTCCTCCGTTTTCCTTGTTTTCTGATAAATAGCCAGTTAGACCCGGTGCAGCTTCTGTATCGGGCATGTTCGATGATCTCTTTGCATTATAATAATAACGCCCTGCTTTTAATGTCAAACGATTAAATCGGAGACGTCTTTGGCTTCTTAATGCAAAAAATTAATCAACTGTTATTATTGACAGCAGGATCTTGCCCGCTAAGGGGTCAAACCCTGTTGATTGTTTTTTGTCCGGGTCAAGGGCAAAAATCAAGGTTTGGCGCCTCTATTGAATGGAGGGGAAATGAAAGACAAAAATCAAGGTTTGGGCCCGCAGGGGGTGGTGCTGGATCTCGACGGGGTGATTACGCGGACTGCAGCGGTTCACGGCCGGGCGTGGAAGGACGTGTTTGACGCGTTTTTAAAGGAGCAGGACAAAGATTTTTCCCCGTTTACGGATAAAGATTACCTGACTTACGTAGATGGCAAGCCCCGTTATGACGGGGTCAGTTCCTTTCTGGAATCCAGGGGCATATCCCTTGCCTTCGGCAATCCCGATGATCCGCCCGGAGACCGGACCGTCTGCGGGCTGGGCAACAGAAAAAATGAGCGGTTCAATGACCTGGTCCGCGCCGGCGGGGTGGAGGTGTTTGACACCACGGTGGCGTTGATAAAGGAATTGAAACAATCCGGGACCCGGATCGGAGTGGCCTCATCGAGCAAAAACTGCCGGCAGGTGCTTGAGGCGGCAGGGCTGCTTGATTTGTTCGAGGTGCGCGTTGACGGGGTGGTGTCTGCCGAGCTGGGCCTGAAGGGAAAGCCGGCTCCGGATATTTTTATCACCGCCTGCAACCGGCTCGGCGTGGCGCCCGTTGATGCAGTGGTGGTGGAAGATGCCGTGTCCGGGGTGCAGGCGGGCAGAAACGGCGGTTTCGGCATGGTCATCGGCGTGGCCCGGGAAACCGATCCCGCAATACTGCTCCAAAACGGGGCCGACCGGGTGGTACGGGATATGGGTGAAATCTCACCGGCTGATATCCGCACCTGGTTTGAAACCGGCCTGCCGGAAGATCTGTGGTCTGTGACGTTCCACGATTATGATCCGTCCCTGGAAAAAACCCGGGAGACCCTGCTGACCGCTGGAAACGGGTATTTTGCCACCCGGGGGGCCATGGAGGAATCCGCAGCCGGAGAAATCAACTACCCGGGCACCTACATGGCCGGGGTTTTCAATTGCCTGACATCAACGGTGAGCGGTAAAAACATTGAAAATGAGGACTTTGTCAATTGCCCGAACTGGCTGCCGGTTAATTTCCGCATCGGCTCCGGGCCGTGGATGGATATCAACGCGGTCAAAATCGAATCCATCTGCCGGCGCCTGGATTTTCAAACCGGAATCCTGCACCGGGACATGACCGTGGCCGATGCCATGGGGCGCAGAACACGGATCGTGTCCGAGCGAATCATCAGCATGGCCGATCCCCATGTCTGCGGACTGCGCTACAGCCTCACACCCATCAACTACGATGAAATCATCACCTTTTCCGCTGCCGTCAACGGGGACGTCATCAATGACGGAGTGGAGCGCTACCGGGATCTGGAGCAGCAGCACCTCACGCCCGTGGATCAGAGCGCAGTCGAGGATACCCTTCTGGTTCGGGTGCAGACCACCGAGTCGGCCATTGAGATCGCTGCAGGCGCCAGGGCGGCTGTGGTCTGCGGCGAAAAAATCCATTCGGAGGTCAAACCGGCAGAGGGCCGGGGAGAGCTGCGGTTTTCGGTTCCCGCCCGGAAAAATCAACCCGTGTGCATGGAAAAACTGGCCGCCTTCTGCACCTCGGCCGATGGCAGCACAGAAAGCCCGGCCACGCGCGTGTTTGCCGCCCTGGAAAACACAACTTCCTTTGATGCGCTCAAATCGGCAAGCATCCATGCATGGTCCCGCCTGTGGCAGGAAATGGATATCCGCGTATCCGGGGATCGGTTTTCCCAGAAAATGCTGCGCCTGCACATGTATCATCTTTTGGTCACGGCATCGCCGCACAACACCGGCCTTGATGCGGGTATGCCCGCCCGGGGCCTGCACGGCGAGGCCTACAGGGGCCATATTTTCTGGGATGAGCTGTTTGTGATGCCCTTTTATGACCTGCATTTTGCCGATATTGCCGGATCCCTTCTCATGTACCGCTACCGCCGGCTGGATGCCGCCCGGGACTATGCCCGGGAGCACGGATTTTCCGGGGCCATGTTTCCCTGGCAAAGCGGCCGCACCGGCACCGAGCAGACCCAGACCGTGCACTTAAATCCCCTGACCGGCCAATGGGGCCCGGACAACAGCAGCCTGCAGCGCCACGTGTCTCTGGCCGTGGCCTTCAATACCTGGCAGTATTTCCACATCACCCATGATCTGGCGTTTTTGGAAAACTTCGGGGCTGAAATGTTTTTTGAGATCTGCCGGTTCTGGGCCTCCAAAGCCCGGTGGGACAACGCTCTCAGCCGCTACCGAATCCACGAAGTCATGGGCCCGGACGAATTTCACGAAAAATACCCGGACAAAGACAAGGGCGGGCTCACAGACAATGCCTACACCAATCTCATGGTCCACTGGGCCCTGACCCGGGCTGCAGAGATTTACCGGTACCTGGGCGGCAAGGCCAGAAATACCCTTTGTGAAAAAATCCGCCTGTCAGTGGAAGAGATAGAAAGCTGGACGCAGATGGCGCAAAAACTCAACATCGTGATGCGCGACGGCTTAATCGCCCAGTTTGACGGGTATTTCTCTTTAAAGGAGCTGGACTGGGATCATTACCGCAGCACTTACGGCGATATCCACCGCATGGACCGGATTTTGAAAAAAGAGGGCAAAAAGCCGGACGCCTACAAGGCAGCCAAGCAGGCTGACGTGCTCATGGCGTTTTTCAATCTGGGCGAAAATGCCATCAAAAAAATGCTGGCATCCATGGGTTATGGGCCGTTGGACAATCTTCTGGAAAAAAATTTCGATTATTACATGGCCCGCACCTCCCACGGCTCTACCCTGAGCCGGGTGGTGCACGCAGCCCTGGCCCGGCGCCTGGGCCGCAAAGACATTGCCTGGCAGTTTTACCAGGAGGCCCTTTCAAGCGATTATATCGACATTCAGGGCGGCACCACAAAAGAGGGCATCCACACGGGGGTGATGGCCGCCACAGTGCTCATGGCCATGACCGTCTACGGCGGGCTGCGCATGGACAAAGACGTTCTCTCGGTTGATCCCGGCCTGCCAAAGCAATGGGAAAAAATCGCCTTTGGGGTCTGGTTTCAAAAAAAGCGCTATACATTTGAAATTACAAAAAACAAAGTTATTCTCATTATAGAAGGTCCTGAAGGCGGGGTCGTTTCCGTGGAAGTAAAAGGAAAGACACACCAGGTTTCCTGCGGTGTCAAAACCGCATTTCCTTTATAAGCCTCAGGTTTATCCGTCACACAGGCCCTCAGTATCCGGCTTCTTATCATCCTGAACCTTGAACGTTGAACTTTGAACCTTGAACCAGGGATTTTGCCATGCTCGGAGACGTCTTGTTAATCGAGGAAAAGCACAAGCAGGCAGCCGCCCGGATCGCAGATTACGTCCTGGCCGACCGCCAGCCCGGAACCATCATTGCCATCTCAGGCGAATCCGGATCAGGCAAGTCCGAACTGGCCCATTGCCTGGGCCGGGTGCTGAAAGACAAGGGCTTTGCCGCCAAGCTGGTGCACTCGGACAATTATTACCTCACCCTGCCCAAAGACCGCAACGACTGGCGCAAGGCCCACGGGGCAGAGGCCATTGGGCTAAACGAGTACGACTGGGACCGCATCCAACAGACCCTGGAGGATTTCAGGCGGGGCCGCACCGCCAAGATGCCGTGTATCGACCTGATCACCGACCAGGTCGACACCCTGACCACGGATTTCTCACAAATGGATATGCTGGTACTCGACGGTCTGTACGCCATTGCCGCAAAAAATGTTCATTTCCGGGTGTTCATCGATTTGACCTATCACGAGACCAAAAAGGCCCAGCTTGTGCGCGGCAAGGAAAAGGTGGATGACTGGCGCATGACCGTGCTGGAGCACGAGCACCGGGCCGTGGCCTCCATAAAAAACAAGGCGGATTTCATTGTCACGTCATCATACGAGGTAACACCCGCATGAAAGCAAAAGGATTGCACACACCATGAAAATCTGGCCCGGAACGCCGTTTCCCCTGGGTGCCGTTTATGACGGGGCCGGCACAAATTTTTCCATTTTTTCTGAAATCGCCCACCGGGTGGAGCTCTGCCTGTTTGACGATAACGGCGGCGAGACCCGGGTGGATTTGCCCGAGGTCACGGGATTCTGCTGGCACGGATACCTGCCCGCAGTGGAACCCGGACAGGAGTACGGCTACCGGGTCCACGGTCCGTGGGAGCCGGAAAACGGCCATCGCTGCAACCCGGCAAAACTCCTGCTCGACCCTTATGCCAAGGCCCTTGCCGGACGGGTCCAATGGGACGAGGCCGTGTTTCCCTATGCCTTTGCAGACGGTTCGGACGTGAAAAGCGATGTTGACAGCGCCCCTTTTGTTCCCAAGTGCGTGGTCCATCAGCCCCATTTTGACTGGACCGGCGACCGCCGCCTGCATCTTCCCTGGCATGAAACCATTATCTATGAAACCCATGTCAGGGGTTTTACCATGCAGCACCCGGATATTCCGGAAGACCTGCGCGGCACCTATGCCGGCCTGGCCCACCCGGCCGCCATCGAGTATTTTCACGATTTGGGCATCACGGCCGTGGAGCTGATGCCGGTGCACAAGTTCATCCATGACAAGCGGCTTGTGGACAACAGGCTTTCCAATTACTGGGGGTATAATTCCATCTGCTATTTTGCCCCGCACGATCAGTATGCCGCAGACCGCCGGCCCGGCGGGGTGGTCTCTGAGTTCAAGCAAATGGTCATGGCCTTTCACCAGGCCGGTATCGAAGTGATCATCGACGTGGTCTACAACCACACCGCAGAGGGCAACCATGAAGGGCCCATGCTCTGCTTTAAAGGAATTGACAACGCCTATTACTACCGGCTCACAGACGATGCCCGCTATTACATGGACTACACCGGCTGCGGCAATACCTTGAACATGCGCCATCCCCACACCCTTCAGCTGCTGATGGATTCGCTTCGCTACTGGATCGAGCAGATGCACGTGGACGGGTTTCGCTTTGATCTGGCCTCGGCCCTGGCCCGGGAGCTGCACGATGTGGACCGGCTGTCTGCGTTTTTTGACATCATCCAGCAGGACCCGGTGATCAGCCAGGCCAAGCTCATTGCCGAACCCTGGGACGTGGGCGAAGGGGGATATCAGGTGGGCAAGTTTCCGCCCCTGTGGTCGGAGTGGAACGGCAAGTACCGCGACTGCATGCGCGACTACTGGCGCGGCCAGGACCAGGTGCTGGAAAAGCTGGCCTCCCGCTTTACCGGCAGCTCGGATCTTTATGAAAACACCTCCAGGCTGCCATATGCCAGCATCAATTTCATCACCGCCCATGACGGATTTACCCTAAACGATCTGGTCTCCTACAATGAAAAGCACAACCAGGCCAACGGCGAGGACAACAACGACGGCGAGGACCACAACCGCTCCTGGAACTGCGGTGCCGAAGGCCCCACAGACGATCCTGAAATCCTGGAACTGCGCGCCCGGCAGAAACGCAATTTCCTGACCACATTGTTTTTGTCCCAGGGCGTGCCCATGCTTTTGGGCGGAGACGAAATGGGCCGCACCCAGCAGGGCAACAACAACGCCTACTGCCAGGACAATGAGATTTCCTGGTATGACTGGGAAAACGCGGATTTAAATCTGCAGGCATTCTGCCGCAAACTGATCGCCTTTCGGCGGGAGCACCCGGTGTTCCGCCGCCGCCGCTGGTTCCAGGGCCGGCCCATCCACGGAAGCGATGTCAAGGATATTGCCTGGTTTAACACCGACGGCCGGCAAAAAGCAGAGGAGGAATGGGATGACGCATCCGACCGGACCCTGGGGGTTTTTTTAAACGGCCAGTCCATTCCCAACCCCCATATCAAGGCTGATCCGGTAACCGATGACAGCTTCTACATTATTTTAAATGCCCACCACGAAACCCTGGACGTGAACTTGCCCGGAGAAAAATGGGGCAGCGGCTGGTTCCGGGTAATCGACACCGCTGCAGGCGGTTTTGTGGAAGACGAAAACCGGATCGAACCCGGCGGCGAAATCCGGCTGGAGGGTCGATCGGTTGTGCTTTTCCGGGTTGAGGAAAAGGAGCCCGACGCGCAATGACGGCGCAAACGCAAAACCACATCCCCCGGGCCACCTATCGCCTTCAGTTTCACCCGGGCTTTACCTTTGACCATGCCGCCCAGATCGCAGACTATTTAGGCGCTCTGGGGGTGAGCCACGTGTATGCATCCCCGTATCTGCAGGCAGCTCCCGGCTCCACTCATGGCTATGATGTCACAGACCCGTCCCGCGTCAATGCCGAACTCGGCGGCCAGCCCGGCCATGACCGCTTCTGCAGCGCCCTGGCCAATGCCGGCCTGGGCCAGGTCATCGACATTGTGCCCAATCACATGGCCGTATTCCACCCGGCCGCCAACAAGTGGTGGTGGGATGTGCTCAAAAAGGGCCCTGCCAGCGCTTATGCCGGGTATTTTGACATTGACTGGAATCCCCCGGAAAACCGCCTGGCCGGCAAAATCCTGCTGCCCATCCTGGAAGACCAGTACGGCCGGGTCCTGGAAGCCGGCAAAATCCGGGTGGCGGTTTGCCCGGAACACGGCCTTGTGTGCCAATATCACGATCATGTGCTGCCCCTGCGGCCTGGTTCTGCGGAAAATATCGCAGACCATGCAGACCCGGCCTGCCGGGCCGCGGTCCTGGCTGATTATTTTAACACCAATATCAACGCCCTGGACAACCTCCTGGAAAACCAGCACTACCGTCTGGCCAGCTGGCGCGCCGCATCCGAAGACATCAACTACCGCCGGTTTTTTGCCATCAACTCCCTGGCCGGGGTGCGCGTGGAAGACCCGGCCGTGTTTGAAGCCACCCACGCCCGCATTCTTGACTGGGCGGCACAGGGCCGGGTCTGCGGCCTGCGCATTGATCATCCTGACGGGTTAAAGGACCCGGAGCAGTATCTCAGCCGGCTGCAAAGCGCCGCGCCTGACGCCTGGATTGTTGTGGAAAAAATCCTTCACCCCGGAGAGGACCTGCCCGGTTCATGGCCGGCTGCGGGCACCACCGGGTATGATTTTTTAAATCTTGTCATGGGCTTGTTTGTGGATCCGGCAAACAAAACCGCTTTCACCGGGATTTACGAAAAATTCACCACCCGCAAAACCAGCTACCCAGACCTTGCCCACGCGTGCAAGCACCGGGTTATGGAAGACCTGCTGGGCGCCGAAATCTCCCGGCTGATCCACCGGCTGGTGGCTATCTGCGAAAACCACCGCTGCTTCCGGGATCATACCCGCAAAGAGCTTTCCCGGGCGATCCGGCAGATGCTTGCCTGCATGCCGGTCTACCGCACTTATGTGCGCGAAGACATACCGGCAGACAGAGCAGACACCCAAGTTATCGCCCGCACCGCAGCCGAGGCCAAATCCCGGCAGCCTAAAACCGATCCCCGGCTGTTTGACTTTCTGGCTGATCTTTGCTGCGGCCGGATTGTCGGCGAGGCAGAAACCCAATGGATGCTTTTGTTCCAGCAGGTCTCAGGCCCGGTCACGGCCAAGGGTATTGAGGATACGGCCTTTTACCGGTATCACCGCCTGATCTGCCTAAACGAGGTGGGCGGGGACCCGGAGGCGTTCGGCCTGTCTGCCGGGGCATTTCACGAGGCCATGATTTCCAGGCAGAAGAAATGCCCGGCTGCCATGCTGGCCACCTCCACCCATGACACCAAGCGAAGCGAGGATGTGCGCGCCCGCCTGGCGCTGTTATCCGAGATCCCGGACCAGTGGGGGGCGGCCGTGCGCCGCTGGGCCGCCCACAATGCCATGCACAAGACCGGTCATCTGCCGGATGCCAATATCGAATACCTGCTCTACCAGTCCCTGGTCGGGGCATGGCCAATGGATTCGGACCGGGCCTGCGCCTTTATCCGGAAAGCCGCCCGTGAGGCCCGGGAGTTTACCTGCTGGGAGCAGCCCGATGAAGCCTATGAAGATGCACTGCTGGCCTTTACCCGAAATCTTCTGACAGATTCCTTTTTCATGTCCGACTTTGAGGCATTTGTGGACCCGCTCATCTTCCCGGGCCGGATCAATTCCCTGTCCCAGACCCTTGTGAAGCTCACGGCCCCGGGCGTGCCCGACTTATACCAGGGCACCGAGCTTTGGGATTTGAGCCTGGTGGACCCGGACAACCGCAGGCCGGTGGATTTTGCCCGGTGCCGTCATTTGCTCAAATCCATCAAAGACATGACCCTGGAGCAGATTATGGCAGACATGGATTCCGGCCTGCCCAAGCTTTTTTTAACCAGCCGGGTTCTGGATTTTCGGAGACATCACGCGCATTTGTTTTCCCCGGAGGCCCAGTATCAGCCGGCTGACGTGACCGGCCCGCACCAGGATCATGCCCTGGCGTATCTGCGCGGAAAACAGGCTGCAGTGATCGTCCCGCGCCTGATCATGAACTTTCCCGGCCATTGGGCCGACACCCGGGCCTGCCTGCCCGAGGGCCCATGGGAAAATGTGTTTACAGGCGATTTGTTTACCGGTCCGGAATTTCTTTTCCGGGAAATCCTTGACCGCTTTCCAGTGGCCCTTTTGGTGCGGACAAAATAGTGAAGACAGAACAAATTGAAATAACAATAAATACCATGAAGGGCATAAAGAACACAAAGGGATGTTTAAATTTTTTTTCTTCATGACCTTCCTGCTCTTCATGGTTTAAATTCATTGTTTCCAGGAAAAAGCTGCCTGATGTTTTATTTCCGTTTACAAGGAACAAGCAAATGCCGGTGATTGAAGTCTGGGCCCCTTTTGCCGACAGCCTTGAAGTACAGATCAGCGGGCGGACCATACCGCTTGAAAAAACAGCCGGAAACTGGTGGCGCCTGGGCCAACCCGTTTCCCCGGCAACCGATTACACCTTTGTGGTAAACGGCCAGGACCCCGTGCCTGATCCCCGGTCCATGCGCCAGCCCAAAGGCATTGACGGCCCTTCCCAGACCCTGGATCACAGCGCCTTTGTCTGGGACGATGACGGTTTTCAGCCCCGGCCCCTGTCATCTGCGGTGATCTATGAACTCCATGTGGGCATGTTTTCCCAAAAGGGCACGTTTGACGGCGTGACCGGGCACCTGGATCATCTTTTGGGCCTGGGCGTCACCCACGTGGAAATCATGCCGGTAAACGGGTTTTCCGGCACCCGCGGCTGGGGATATGACGGGGTTAATTTGTTTGCCCCCCACGAGGCCTACGGCGGCCCGGAGGGATTTAAGCGCCTGGTCAACGCCTGCCACGCCAAAGGCCTGGCCGTGATCCTGGACGTGGTCTACAACCACCTGGGCCCGGCCGGCAATTACCTGGATTGCTTTGGGCCGTATTTCACGGATCACTACCAGTCCCCCTGGGGCCGGGCCGTGAACCTCGACGGCGCAGAAAGCCACGAGGTGCGCGGGTTTTTCTGTGACAACGCGGCCATGTGGCTGCGCGACTACCACGTGGACGGCCTTCGCATCGACGCGGTCCACGGGTTTTTCGACCTTTCGGCAATTCATTTTCTCGAAGATCTCCGCCGGACAGCGGATCAAATCCAGGCCCAAACCGGTCGCCACAAAATTTTGATCGCGGAAAGCGACTTAAACGATCCCCGCACTGTCCGGCCCGCAGCCGCAGGCGGCCACGGCATGGACGCCCAATGGAGTGATGACTTCCACCATGCTCTCCACGCCGTGCTCACAGGCGAGCAAGCCGGGTATTACGCGGATTTTGGAAAACTTTCCCACATTGCCCGGGCGCTGACCCGGGTGTTTGTGTATGACAATCAGTTTTCCGCTTTCCGCCGGCGTTATCACGGCAGGCCCGTGCACGGCCTATCCGGGCACCGGTTTCTGGGCTATCTGCAAAATCACGACCAGGTGGGCAACCGTGCCCTGGGCGAGCGATTAAGCCACCTGATCAGCCCGGGCCGTCTCAAAACCGGCGCAGCCCTCATGCTGCTGTCTCCATTTGTTCCCATGCTGTTTCAGGGCGAGGAATGGGCAGCGTCCACACCGTTTCAGTATTTTACGGATCACTCAGACCCGGAGCTGGGCGAGGCGGTCAAAAAGGGCCGGTGCAAAGAATTTGCCGCTTTCGGCTGGGATCCGGAACAAATCCCGGATCCCCAGGCCAGTGACACCTTTGCCCGCTGCGTGCTGAAATGGGACGAAAAACAAACCCGGCCCCATGCAGAGATCCTGGAGTGGTACAGGCAGTTGATCGCGCTGCGCAAAAACCTGCCCGATGCCGCAGACGGCCGCATGGACCGGGTGCAGGCCACAGCAGATGATGCCGCCGGCTGGCTGGTCATGACCCGGGGCGCACTGACAGTGGCCTGCAATCTGGCTGATCAGACACAGCTTGTGCCGGTCTCCGGGGCAGATCGGATGGAGATCAAACTTTGTCCGGCAAAAAATCCGCCAATCAACACGGCCGGCATTGCACTGCCGGGTGATTGCGTGGCAGTGCTTTATCAGAACCCGGCCATGGAGGAATCAGGATGATCAAAATACGCTCAAGCGGCATTCTGCTGCCTGTTCAAAGCCTTGCCGCAAAGTATGGCATCGGCGACCTGGGCCCTGCGGCCCGGGAGTTTGTTCAGTTTCTGCACGCCGCAGGCCAGCATGTATGGCAGATCCTGCCCGTGACCCCAACCGAGGCCGAACACGGCCATTCCCCGTATCACAGCCTTTCGGCCTTTGCCTTCAACCCCCTGCTCATCAGCCCGGAGCAGATGGCCGAGCACGGCTTTATCGGCAAGGCTGATATCGACGGCATCACGGAGATCACCGCCTCCCCGGACAGAATCGCCTATGACGCGGCCTGGGAAGTCAGAAAGGATCTTTTTGCAAAGGCCTTTGAGCTCCACCGCAAAGAGCCCGACTTTGAGGCATTCTGCCGGCAGCACGCCCACTGGCTCGATGACTATGCCCTGTTTACCGTGCTCACCCGCCAGTACAGGGACCGGTTCTGGCACCAGTGGCCCGCAGGCCTGGTCCGCCGCCAGCCCGACGCTCTGGCGGCCGCATCCCGGCAGTTGGCCGAGCCCATTGCCTGGATTTGCTTTCTGCAGTACCTGTTTTACCGACAATGGACGGACCTGCGGGATTTCTGCACCCAACACGAAATCGCCATCATGGGGGACATGCCCATTTACGTGCCCCTGCACAGCGCAGACGTCTGGTGCCGGCCTGAACTGTTCAAGCTGGACCCGGAGTTTCAGCCCGTGGTTGTCTCGGGCGTGCCCCCGGATTATTTCAGCGACACCGGCCAGCTCTGGGGCCATCCGGTCTATGACTGGCAAGCCCATGAAAAACAGGGCTTTGACTGGTGGATTTCCCGCATCTCCCACAATCTGGACCTGTTTGACATCCTGCGCATCGACCATTTCCGGGGCCTGGTGGCCTGCTGGGAGGTGCCCGCAGCCGATACCAGTGCCTTAAACGGCAAATGGCAGGAGGTGCCGGTGCATTCTTTTTTCAGGGCCCTGTATCAGCGCATTTCCTCCCTGTCCCTGGTGGCCGAGGACCTGGGCCATATCACCGCAGATGTCCGGGAGGTCATGGCCCAATACGATCTGCCCGGCATGCGCGTGCTCGTGTTCGGATTCAACGATGATCCGTCCCAAAACCCCAACGCCCCCCATAATGTGGACCCGGGGGGCCTGGTCTACACCGGCACCCATGACACCAATACCGCTGCGGGATGGTTTGAAAACGAGGCCACGGAAATCGCCCAAAAACGCGCCTCTGCTTATTTTGGCGCAAATCTGACCCCCGCCACCTTTGCCCGTCTCCTGGTGCGCGCGGCCATGATGTCTCCGGCCCGCCTCTGCATTCTGCCCATCCAGGACATCCTTGCCCTGGGCCAGGATGCCCGGATCAACCACCCGGCCAAACCAAAGGGCAACTGGCTCTGGCGGCTCACCCCGAACCAGCTCACCGCCGAAGAGGCCACCCGGCATCTCACTCTCACCAGGATTTACGGCCGCGCCTGATATGTTTCAATCGGTCTGAACGCTTTGGATGGATACGCGAAAAAAAACCGGGAAAAAAAGACACTGGAAAGTATGATGCTTAATGAACTCGAACTGAGCCCAAGGCAGCGTGCGACCATTGCCGCAGCCATGACCCTGGGAGCAGTGCTGTTGCTTTTGGCGGCTCTCAGCGCATTTGTGTGGGGATTGGCGCGCTTTGTCGGCGTTTTTCAGAATGTATTGCTCCCACCCGTGGTTGCGGGTATTCTGACGATGCTTCTGCGGCCCTATTACACCCGGCTGGTTGGGATCTGCCGCGGATCCCGGGCCGGGGGCCTGGCTTTGTTTTTTCTTTCCGCCCTCATTCCGCTGGGAGCCTTTGTCTGGTTTGCCGGCGTCTTTGCAGCCAATGAATTGCTCCGGCTGTTTGAAGATTTGCCGTCCATGTTTGATGCCATGCTCGAGACAGGCCGGTCTCTTTGGCCGCAAGTCGCCACACTGCTGGAGAAATACGGGCTGATGTCCGGGCTTGACGGCCTGCTGGACAATCCCGGAAAAATGGCCGCCAGTGTGCTTCAGACTTCCTGGGAGCGAATGTCGCAGCCCATTGTTCAAATGTTTCAGTCCGTGACGGGATTGCTGGCCTGGGCGGTGGTTCCCCTTTATTTGGCCTTTTTTCTCATGGCCAGGCCGTTTGAACCCAACCAGATCAGACAATTTCTGCCGTTTCTCAAAAAGGAAACCAGAGAAGACGTAATCTATTTGTTGGATCAGTTCATCGGCATCCTCCTGACGTTTTTCCGCGGCCAGATCATTATCGCCCTGGCCCAGGGCGTGCTTTTTGCAGCAGGGTTTGCCATGGTCGGGTTTCCCTACAGTATCGTTGTGGGCCTGACGCTGGGGTTGCTCAATATTATTCCCTACCTGGGCAGCATCGTGGGACTCGGTGTTGCGCTGCCCCTGGCCTATTTCGGCGATGATGGCGGCTTTCTGCAGGTGGGCCTGACGCTGGTGGTATTCGGTGCGGTGCAGGCCATCGAAGGCTATGTTCTTACGCCGAGAATTATGGGCAACCGCACGGGACTGCATCCGGCCCTCATCATTTTCGCGGTCTTTTTCTGGGGCGTGGCACTCGGCGGCATCCTCGGTATGATGCTGGCCATTCCTTTGACCGCCTTTGCCGTGGTGTTTTGGAGGTTGTTGAAAAAGAAGTATATTGCAGAAGTCGTGTAAATAAGATTTCCAAACAAAGTCCGGCCGGGGCAGGCGATGCAGATGATTTCAGAATAATGCGCGGGCCGGAGGCGACTGGTTGAGAGAAAAATCCGTTATTCCGGCATTCAGGCGGCAGTTTTCCGAAAAACATAGCGGTCATAGGGCATCAGATGATTCCGGGCGGCTTCCGGGAGCTGCTCTTTTGCCCCGATCACCAGAAAACCCCCGGGCCTCAGCGCGTTTATAACCCGCTGCAGGGGTTTTGCGGACAGATCCGGCATGTAATAGGTCAGCAGGCTGTTTCTCAGAAAGACCAGATCCAGGCCTTCTGCCGGCGGCGGATCTGTGAGCAGATCCTGCACCCGCCAGTCAATGCCGTTTTTTACCCAGGGCCGCACAATATAGCGGTCTTTTTTAACATTGAAAAACCAGTCGCTCCGCCTTTCCGCATCTGCATCCCGCAGAGCGCCGCCCGGGTATATGCCTTTTTTCGCGCGCTCCAGGTATTGGGGCGCAAGATCGGTGGCGATAACTTTCAGCCGGGGAGGCGTGCTGTATTTTGCGGTAAAGCTTTCCCACAAGATTCGGAAGCTGTAGACTTCTTCGCCCCCGGCACATCCGGCAGACCAGACCTTTACCGTTTCCGGCTGCCGGGCTGCAAGTTCGGGCAGAACATGGGCTTCAAGGATTTCCCACAAACGCAGGTCCCGGAAAAAGCGTGAAATGGAAACGGTCAATTGCCGCCTGCATTCGGCCCGGAGCCCCGGATCGGCTTCCAGCCGCGCCAGATAATGGTCCATGTTCCGACATCCCAGTTCCTGCATGTGCCGGATCACACGTTTTTTGACCCCTTTGCGGACCTTGCGGTAGCCGTCCCATGAATAATTCAAAAACGCCAGAAGCATTGCAAACTGCTGGTCATCCAACATCGCCTCCCTGTCCATCATCGCCTGTACCGGCCAGTGCGCCCGGGCGCACCGGCTTTTGCAGATACTATAATTTTTATCCGGATTTGATCCGGCGTCAAGGTTTCTGCTATTTGGGAAAGTGAATACCGGTGGCATGGCATTTAGAAAAGTTTTGAAAGGAATGCGGGCACATGAAAAAAAAGCGGACCAAGACAATTTTCAGCCTGACTGCAGCGCTTGTTATCATCGTCGCGCTGTTTTTTTTTGCAATCCTCTCCCATTGATCCGGCAGCTTATACACCGCCTGAACCGCCGGAACTAACCGGTGTGCTCAAACCCAACCATCTCCTAAAAGAAGCAGAGCTGCTGGCCAAAGGAAGGGTCAACGGCCCGGAAGAAGTGGCACTGGACAACCAGGGCCGTGTCTATGGCGGGACCCGGGATGGAAAAATCATGCGGATTTTTCCGGATGGACAGATGGAGGTTTTTGCCGACACAAAAGGCCGTCCTTTGGGCCTTCATTTTGATAAGGATCAAAACCTGATCGTCTGCGATGCTCACAAGGGGCTGCTCTCCATTAATCCCCGCGGAGAAATCAAGGTCCTGGCCGATTCGGCCGGGGGCGTGGCCTTCGGGTTTACCGATGCCCTGGATATTGCCGGTGACGGAACCATCTATTTCACAGATGCCAGTGCCAGGTACGGCCAGAGCGAATATCTCTATGATCTTTTGGAAGCCAGGCCGCACGGCCGGTTTCTGAGCTATGATCCGGACACCGGCAGGGTTCGGGTTTTGCTTGAGGACCTTTATTTCGCCAATGGTGTGGCCTTGTCCCAAAACCAGGACTTTGTTTTGATCAATGAAACCTACCGCTACCGGATCATCCGCTATTGGTTAAAAGGCCGCAGGGCCGGAACACAGGAAATCTTTATGGATAATCTGCCGGGATTTCCGGATAACATTTCAAGCAGCCCAAAGGGAGATTTCTGGCTGGCACTGTTTACGGTCCGAAACAAATTCCTGGATGCCATTCATCCGCACCCCTTTTTAAAGGCGCAAATGGCCAAGCTCCCCAAAGCCGTGTGGCCTTCACCAAAGCCATACGGCCTGGTTCTGGCGCTAAATGAACAAGGAGAGATCACCCAAAGTCTGCATGACCCAACAGGCAGGCACCTGCAGGAGGTCACCTCCGCCCGGCAATACAGCGGATATCTCTACCTGGGCAGCTTGCATAACGACCGGATAGGGAAATACAAACTGCCTTGATGCTTTTCCTGTAAATCCGGGAGTATCTGTATGGGGTTCTGGTGCATGCCACGCCATAGACGCATTTGACGGTGCAGTTGCCCCCCTGATCATGGACTCTCATTCTCCGGATTTTAAAAGTCTGCCCCTGGTCGACGATATCGCCCGGCCCTCGTTTACCCTTGGCATCCTTGCCGGATATAGCGGCATGAATCATTTTTTGAATGCTCAGGAAGTTTTTCATTGAGAAGTGTTTGAGGGTTGGTTATTTTGAAGACAGTTTATTTGCCTTTAATTGGAGGTTGGTACGGATATTTCATTGCCTTTGGACAAAATGACAAATCTGGATAAAATAGCGTTGATGGAGAAAATATGGGACGATCTTTGCCGAAAGCCCGCATCCATATCATCGCCTGAATGGCATCGGAACATTTTGCAGGCCAGAGAGCGGGATATAGAGAAAGGGACGGCAAAATTTGCAGATTTTGATTGTGCCAGGGAAAGAATCAGGAACAAAACCAGATGAAATCGGAATTCACGCCCTCCATTTTGGATATCACCGTTTGCTTGCCAAAAGGTTTCCTTTTGCTGTCTATTATATCGTCTTCATAAATTTATGGCCGCAAATAAAAGGAGCCGCTTGTGAGAGCTGTGGCGGTTGACTGGTCCGGCGCAAAAAACCCGGCCAACAAGATCTGGCTGGCCGGAGCCGACCAAGGCTGTCTGACCCGCCTTGAACCCATGGGTTCCCGGGATGAAGCCGTCGATGAAGTGCTCGGGCACCTTTGCTGCCGCAAAAAGGCCGTTGCCGGACTGGATTTTGGGTTCTCGCTGCCGGCCTGGTTTTTTCGGCAAAATGGCTTGTCCAATGTGTCCGGGCTATGGGAGCTGGCCGAGCGTGACGGAGAAAAATGGCTCAGCCAATGCTGCCGGCCTTTTTGGGGCCGTCCCGGAAAAACAAAGCCCGACCTCGAAACCCATTTTCGCAGAACAGAGGAGCAATGCAGGCGGACCTTGGGCATCAGTCCGAAATCCGTGTTTCAGATCGGCGGCGCCGGCGCCGTCGGCACCGGTTCCATCCGGGGCATGCCGTTTCTCCGCAGAATTCGAAAACAGGGCGTTGGCGTCTGGCCCTTTGATACCTGTAAACTGCCCCTTGTGGTGGAGATCTATCCCAGGATTCTGACCGGTCCTGTGGTGAAACGTTCCGGGCAAAGCCGGGCCGATTACCTGAAAGCTCACAGGCCGGATCTGCCCCCGAAACTGGCATCACATGCCATCCATTCAGAAGACGCATTTGACGCCGCGGTTTCCGCCCTGATCATGGACGCTCATTTCCCGGAGTTTGAAAGCCTGCCCCGGGTCGACGATATTGCCCGGCTTGAAGGGGAGATATGGGTACCAAAGCGGGCCGGCGTATAAAGCCCATCAAAACCTGCGTGCCAGCTTGATATTTGCCACCTTGCCCGGTTTTGATCATAAGCCCGTTTACCCTTGACATCCCTGCTGGTTTAAGGTGTATATAAATAAATTCACCCTGTTTTTTCCAAAAACCCGTATCATGCATTGTACCCCACACCCGAAAAAAGCAAAAAGGCAGTCAACAATACAGATACCCGATGCCCCTGTCAGGCTTGAAACCAAAATTATCAGCGAGGCTCATATCATCCAGAACATCAGAAACAAACATGCTTTACTTCAGCAGGATATAGCAGAGCCCACTGTCATATCTGCGCAAACTGAAGGATATGCCAATATTCATGCCGAAGAGGCGTTTTATTTTACGTCTCTTCGGGCATCTAATCATCGTATTCCAGTTTTTTCATTATTAGGCAGGGTTGGCGTTTTTTATTCTTTGCATTTAGTAAAAAAGCATGAAAGCGGAGGGTTTTTACAGCGCCAAAAAGATGATTTAATCAAACTCCTAATTGGTGCAATACTTGGGGGAATAATAACTTATATAGTGACCTCCATTTCTAAATAGTGCCTGTCCGAAAACTATTATTTTCTAGATTTGCGCGGCAGCGGGCGGGGCCCCCGAGACAGCTAAACAATGGTTCAGAACAATATAGCTCCAGGCCGCTTTGCCATTATAAGCAT
>Ga0182239_1000200_pt1 | contig 22691 bp, 28 predicted proteins | sample hydfrate6_PW_210_FD_132456 | JGI IMG/M metagenome (GOLD analysis project Ga0182239, IMG submission 132456) | Subsurface microbial communities from deep shales in Texas, USA - hydraulic fracturing test 6_PW_210 | ecosystem: Environmental > Aquatic > Deep subsurface > Shale gas/oil reservoir >... | reverse complement strand
GAACTTTGAACCAGCAAGCTACACCAAAGATATCATGCTTACTTCTCTCTTTCTCCGAGAATTCGGACCTGCCCTCTGACAGGCGGATGCAAATCCAGGTCAGCCGCATTTTCCCGCATGTGATACGGCGAAATCAGGTTCATATGTTCGACTTCCAGCTTGGATTTGAGTTTCTGTTCGCTCTCCAATACATCATGCATTTCTTTGATACTGTAGGACAAATCCACTAATTCCAGATTGACCCAAACCAAACTGATACCCAAGCCTACAGCAGACACCCCCAGGCCGAAGCACGCCAACAATCGTTTATTCATCAGTCGCTCCTTTTGCTCCCAAGGCCTGCGCTACCCGCATCTTGGCACTTCGGCTGCGGGGATTTCCCTGCATCTCCTCAAGCCCGGGGAGCAAGGGCTTTTTGGTCAGGATTTTGATCCTGGGGATTGGCTCGCATGTACACACCGGTTGTTCCGGAGGACAGAGACACCCCTTGGCCAGTCTGCGCAATGTATGCTTGACAATCCTGTCCTCCAAGGAATGAAAGGCAATGACCACAGCCCTTCCTCCAGGAACCAGGATATCAGGGAGAGCGTTTATTACAGACTGCAAGTCATCCAGTTCCTGGTTGACGGCAATTCGCAGGGCTTGAAACGTCTTGGTCGCCGGATGATTCCTGGATCGAGCCCGTCTTTGTCTGGGATAGGCCCTCTTGACCACACCCGCCAAGTGGTCCGTGGTCTCAATCCGGCTTTTTTGCCGTTCCATGACGATATGCCTGGCTATCCGCCCGGCCATGGGTTCTTGTCCATACTCCCGAAGAATCTTGATCAGTTCCTGTTCTGAGGCCGTGTTGACCACATCAGCGGCACCTTTTCTTTCCTCTTTGTCCATGCGCATATCCAATGGGCCGCCATGGGCGAAACTAAAGCCTCGCCCGGGATCATCCAGCTGCATGGAGGAAACCCCGGCGTCCAGGAGGACTCCCTGGACCTTGCCCCATCCCAGTTCAACCAAGATATTGGCCAGGTTCCTGTACCGGGCATGAACAAAAATCGTCCGGGACAAAAGACCGGCCTGCTCTATTCGCTCTTGGGCCCGGTCCAAGGCATATGCATCCCGGTCCAAGGCCAAAACATAGCCTGCACCGGCTTGGAGCAGGGCCAGAGTATGACCGCCCAGACCAGCTGTGGCGTCGACATAGCGACCTTCAGGGCTGGGAGCGATCCAATCCACAGCTTGGGCTGCCATGACCGGAAGATGGAAAAACGGTTGTTTTTCAATCACCAGTGCCCTCATATCCGGAGATCTAAGCCGCTTTGGGTCAACTCGGTCATGACCTGATCCGCACTTTGATCAAAACTCTCCATCTCCTGTTCGTATCGTTCTAAATCCCAGATCTCAAAACGACGGCCGCTTCCAGCCAGGACGACTTCCTTATTCAAAGCGGCATACTTGCGCAAGTGGGGAGGGACCAGTATCCGTCCCTGCTTATCCAAGACCACCTGCATTGCCCCGCCCAAAAAAAAACGCTGAAACCGGCGCATATCCGGACGGGTCAGATTGAGATGCTGAAAATCTTTAATTATGTGATCCCAGTCTGCCTGGGCATATCCATACACACAGTTATCAAATCGGGTAAGCACGACCCGGCCCGAAACATCCCCGGCCAAAACCACATCCCGGAATTCTGGTGGGAGCATGAGTCGACCTTTGCTGTCGATATTTCGAAATGAATGCCCCCAAAATTCCACAATCCCCTCCCACAAGTTTCCACTAATTCCCACACTATTTCAACTCAAGCCCAAGAAGTCAAGTCCAAATTGGGATAACCCGGATTGTGGATATTGGTTACTATGTCAACTATTACAGTATGTTTTCCAAAACTTTAGATGTCCACAGTCTTTCTTCAGTGAGTTTTCACCATAAAAGCCCCAGATTCATGGTGGTGGGTATGGATGATGCATTTCCAGCTTTCCAGGGCAGCTCCCGGATTTTCCTCCCGGGCATTCTTTTCCCGGATTCCCCGCCCAAGTCCTCTCCCTGCCGGATTAATCGAAATCAGCCAGCAAGCTCCCGATATGGAGCCCATTGCCCAGATCAAATTGATGGTAATCTTTTCGGATCCTCCACACCGCCTGGCTGAGCTGATCAGTGGTAATCCCATTGCGCATTGCGGTATAGGCTTCAATGAACGCAGCTAAACTGTCACAAACCTTGAGCAGCTCCCCGTCTTTGGGATCGGCATCATTTGTATTATGATCATGTATTAGTTCTTGGCGTTTCAAGCACTGCGGTTTCTCGCTTAAGATCACGGTGGACACAAACTCGGATCCAAACTCCAGGCCCAAAAAATAATGCAGCCTCTGGGCAATATGTCCGTACCCTCCCTGTTCCAGGAGATTGAGCACCCTATGTTGAATCTCGTGTTCCTCATATTCCCGGATCAGGTCCCCGATTTTGGCCACTGATCGTTTGACCGGGGATATGATATCCCTGGTCAACAGTTCCGGCAAATCGTGAAACAGGCCGGCAAAAAAGTTGTTCTGGGCCATCTTGGGGCACGATATGTTCACCAGACTGAAAAAATAGGCATAGCATGCAACAATGAACATATGTCCAAGCACTGATGTCTCCGGTATCCTGGGCGTCTGGGACCAACGTTTTTGAAACCGCAACTGGCCGCACTGGCGTAAAAAAAGCCCCAGAGAGTTGTGCTTCTCATCCAGAATCTCAGCCACCCCCTGCACGTGACTGTAGCCGGCCAGTCCCTGTTGAAAGGCCGCTTCGATATCTACCAGTTCCCCATCCCAGGGGTTTATTCCCCGGATGAGCTGAAATTCCCATTGACTTGCGTACAAATGGGCCGCCCCCAAAATATCCCGGGCCAGTCCTTGAGGCTCCGGAATGGTGAAATACTGCTGCAAGCGCTCCCAAAAGTGATCTCCCAAAGACTGCACCCTGGGCTGGAGCTGCTCCAGCACCCATTCTGTGAGCTGTCGATAGTGATCGGGATTGGACTTGATCCGATAAAAAACCGGCGGTTTTATATCTGTAATCACCAAGCGATACAGGTACTCGAAAATACCGCCCTCAATAATCTCCTTTCCCAGCTCTATAGCATCCGCTGCTGCATATCCTCGGGAATTTTCCTCCAACAGGGCCCAGGCAGTGATCATCTTGTGTGCCTGTTTGTCCACCTCCCAAAGCTCAACCGGGCGAAGCTTGTCATTCCACCGCTTCATGAATGAACCGGAAAATATCAATTGCATGAGACTCTTTCGTATCATCATCACCTCATACGTTTCCTTGACAGAGAAAAAGATTTCATATTAATGATTTCGTTTCGGTATAAGACTATTTCACGTATGACACCAAAAATATCTGCACACCCTGCAGCTGCCCCAGGGGTGCCTTATGTTGACAATTGACTTTTCCTCATCAGTCGCACCTTGATTCTTGACAAGCCTTCAATCCAAAGGTAGATTTCTTTTTTTTAAAATTTTCGAGGGAGCCGGACATGAATACCTTCAAGACATATAACGTACGTAAAGAAGATGTAAATAGGGAGTGGGTAATCGTCGATGCCGCGGATCAGGTTCTGGGTCGACTCTCATCAGTTGTGGCCACCAAACTGCGGGGCAAAGACCGACCTGACTTCACTCCTCATGTGGACAACGGGGCCTTCGTGGTCGTGGTCAATGCGGACAAGATCCGGGTCACCGGAACCAAACTGGAAGACAAGAAGTATTATCGACATTCCGGATATCCAGGCGGAATCAAAGAAACATCTTTAAAGGAGATGCTTCGGACCAAACCAGAACAGGCCATCCTCAAGGCCGTGCGCGGCATGCTGCCCAAGACCCGTTTGGGCCGGGCCCAGCTCAAAAAACTCAAAGTGTACGCCGGCCAGGACCATCCCCACCAGGCCCAACAGCCAACAGAATATAACCTGTCGTAAATGAGGAACGTCGGAGTCTGCTCATGAGCCAAGATTTTTTTTACGGAACTGGAAAACGGAAAAACGCCATTGCCCGGACCAGACTGTACCCAGGCAGCGGAAAGATCGAGATTAATGGACGACCGGTGGATGAATATTTTCCCCGGGCCACACTGCGTATGATTATTAATCAACCCCTGATGCTGGTCCATATGCCGGATAAGTTTGATATCCGGGTCAATGTGACCGGTGGGGGCATCTCCGGCCAGGCACAAGCTGTTCGTCACGGAATCAGCCGGGCCCTGGAAGAGTACGACCAAGACCTGCGCAAGACATTAAAACCCAAAGGCCTGCTGACCAGGGATGCCAGGGTCAAAGAGCGAAAGAAATACGGACAGCCCGGAGCCCGGAAAAAGTACCAATACTCCAAACGGTAATCTCTTTTGGCCTTCGACTGAAGAGGCTATTTGGCCAAACTGCCTTTGCCCTATCAGGACGAATCAGCCCTGTGACCTCAACCAGGTTAACTACCTGTGCCCCAAAAAACACGCAAGGCAGAACCGGATATCTGGTTCTGCCTTTTTCTCTATGTCCAAGCCAAAACGTCTACTTCCCAGCTTGGTCTATGCTGATGCCCAGGGTCAGATATACGATCATCCCTCGTTGCGCATGCTCTGCCGCAAGGGTGGAGAAATACTCCCCCCCAATCCAGGAGAATGTATCCCTTTACCTCCGGGCAGTGACCTTTTTCTGCTCCCCAGCCGTCAGGCTGTGGGGTGGGATCCCCAAACCGGACAGATCGTGGAAACCGAGGATTTGGCTGTAGCTGCATTCGTCTGCCCCGGCTACACCCTGAGCGGTTTGGCAGCCTATGCCACGTTGGATAACGCTTGCACCCTCCCCCTTTTTGCCTACGGAGCAATTGGATTTCTCCATGATCAGTTCTATATTTGCGCCCAGAAAGTGGATGCAGATCCCAGACAAGACTTTGGCCGTATACCCGCTAAAAATATTCAGCGCGGCGTTCAAAGACTTTTGACCACCTTGCCGGACAACCGACTGGTCCGGCACCTTTCCACCTGTGCTTTGACCTACAAATGCCCGGCAGCGAAAAACCTGGCCTTAGGCCGGTATGAAGTCCCCCTGCCCACAGCAAGAGCCTGCAATGCCGCCTGCATTGGCTGTATCTCCCTGCAGGAGCCGGACAGCGGCTACCCTGCCACCCAAAACAGGATATCCTTCCGGCCCAGCGCAGGGGAGCTTGTTCAGATCATGCAGTACCATGCACAACAAGAACGCCGACCGATATTTTCCTTTGGCCAGGGCTGTGAAGGGGAACCCTTGACCGAAGCATCCCTTATCCGGAAGGCCGTTGAAGCATTTCGTCAACAGGGCGGATCCGGTACGGTAAATATCAACACCAACGCCAGCATGCCGGAATGCATTCCTGATCTGGCCCGGGCCGGCATTGATTCTATCCGGGTGAGTATACACAGTGCCCAGCCTGAGGTCTATACTGCCTATCACCGACCAATGGCCTATTCATATACCCATGTTGTGGACTGCATTCAGGCCGCCAAAGAACAGAACCTCTTCGTATCCCTGAATTTCCTGTTCTTTCCCGGCCTCAGTGATACAGAGGATGAATATCTGGCCCTGGCCCAGCTCATCCAGGATACCGGGATTGACTTCATCCAATGGCGCAACCTGAACCTGGATCCAGAACTCTATGTCCAAAGAATGCCCCCGGCATGCTCGCCGTCTATGGGCCTGACCAATCTCCTGCATCGGCTCCAAAAGGACTTTCCCGACCTTGGTTTCGGCTATTTCAATCCATATCTGCCCAGCTGCGGTAGACTTTAAAATGGGGAAGCAGTAGACTCTAAAAGTAAAATGATGTTGATCACGAATCATACCATGGAAAGGAGAAAGACAACTATGTCTAAGAAATTGATCACCGTATGTCTGTTTTTGAGCCTTGTTGCCCTCGGCCTGAACGGATGCGCCACATCCAGCAACCAGCAAAAAGGAACCGGGGTGGGCACCGCAACCGGGGCCGGAGTTGGAGCCATCCTGGGCCAGGTCTTCGGCGGGGACACTGAAGGGACACTCATCGGGGCCGGAATTGGTGCAGCAGTTGGTGGGCTGGCCGGGAATCAGATCGGCAGGTACATGGACAAGCAGGAAAATGACCTGCGCCGGGTGGCAGCCCAGTCTGAAGCCACCAGCATCCAGCGCAGTCAGGATGTTCTGCGGGCCACATTTGGCTCCGAGGTACTCTTTGATTTCGACTCAGCAACCATCAAGCCCGGGGGACAAGCCGAAATCAGCCGGGTGGCTCAGGTGCTGATGCAATACCCCCAGACCACTATCCGGGTGGAAGGACACACCGACGCTTCCGGTCCGGAAGAATACAACCAGCAGCTCTCTGAGCGCCGGGCCCAAGCAGTGAAAAACGCCCTTGTCCAGCAGGGAGTGGAAGACTGGCGGATCACCGCCATGGGCTACGGAGAGTCGCAGCCCATTTCTTCCAACGCCGCAGCCAACCGGCGGGTGGAAGTGGTCATTGAACCTATCCGTAAGGGCTAGAAGACCTCTCTCATCTGGGGGCAGACAGATAGTCGTCCACCAATCTTTTAATAACGAACAGTCGTCAGATTCGCCTGCGGCGAATCTGACGACTGTTCGTTATTATCAAGTCTGTCCATTCCCAATTCATCAAGTGAGCACACCGGGTTATCTTCAAAAGGGATTCGCACAGCGTATATCCCGCCCTCCATATGCACCTCGGCCTTTGAGCTGTCCTTTTCAAAGCCCCGGAGCATGGCCTTGTGTTCCATCAGAACATCTGGCCGCTTCCAGGATCACATGCCAGATCCATTGCCAAAGGCAGACGAAACAGCGGATGTCTTTCCCCGGCGCACATCAGACACGACTTGGATTCTGGCCAGGACTTCGAGTTCTTCAGCAAGGTTTACGGCCTGGTCCAGATCCTCTCCCCAACAGGTCAGGCCATGTTTGGCCATAAATACGGCCCTGCCCGAAGCGGCAGCCTCAGCCACGGCTTGAGCCAATTCCTCGCTTCCAGGGGGCAGTGCCGGGACATGGATCAACTCCTTTCGGATCTGCTCTGCCTCAAATAAATCCACATCCAGGAGTTCAGCCCCGGTTTGATCCAAAACCAAAAGATACACCGGATGCACATGCACAATGGCCTGGGCCTGGGGGCATACATGATACACGGCTTGGTGCATCCCGGCCTCAGACGACATCCGGCCTGGATCAAGGGCTCTCTGGTTCTGCAGATCAACCCGAATCACATCCTTTCGTTGCAACCGGCCCTTGCATACTCCAGAGCAGGTAATCAGCATATACCCGGCACAGCGAAAGCTGATATTCCCGCTCATCCCGCTCACCAGTCCCTTGATCCACGCCTCCCGACCGACACGGATCAAATCCAGGACCGGGTCATCTCCCCGGCTCTGGCGAGGATCAAAGCCTTCATCCATTGAAGCCTCCATCAGCTCCATAGAGTCATTATTTGTAGATATCAAACCGGTGTCCTCGGCCTTGAATGCTGTGGACCCTTCGCCCAAATCCGGTATCAAGAGCTGAGCAGACCCTGGGCCGTTTGACCACCACCCGGTCTGTAGCCACTTGCAGACCAAGATCGAGCAGATCGCTTATATTCTCATTGGCCTGCGCATTGGCCACAAAGCGCAAAACCTGCATTGACCGTTTACAGGCCCCTTTTCGTTTCCGTTCGGAAGAAAAGAAAGGATCCAAATACACAACATCCGGTCGAGGAAGCATCAGCTTTTGCCGCCCATTTCCGCCGGCGTCCAGGATTTGAGCCAATATTTCCTGAGCGGGAGCGTAGATAAGGCGAAGTCGCCGGGCAACCGGCTGATCGACAATCCCGGCCCTGGCCACCCCATCCCGGAGTAAGGCGAAAATAACCGCCTCTTGCTCCACGACCATAAGTGAACACCCAAATGCAGCCAAAAGCCAGCCATCCTGGCCAAGACCTCCTGTGAGATCCAGTACCGTGGTACTGTGCGGCTTTCTCCGACCCAACACTGATCGATACAAGGGCACATCTTGCCGTCCCCCCCGAAATACTGTTGTCACCAACTCTTCCGGTCTACTGCACACAGGCAGTACCCGGCCTTTTGATTCTCCGGGCAAATGCCCAGTCAGTCGCAACTCGGAGGCTAAGACATCCAGGCGCAACATATCTTTCTCAGAGCAGGAGAGTTCTGGCAGAGAAAATTCAGCAGCCAATTTTTTGAGCCGCTTGTGTCCGAGATTTGCATCCGGGCTAAAAAGCCCCACTGCGTGTTTCAGCTTCTCCATTTCTTCCCTGTCATATCTGCCAAATACCAGGTATTGAGTTTCCCTCCAGCTCTTGATAGCATAGGGATCGACAAAATGTCGACGGCAACCACATAAACGTTTTGTATGCACTCCCTATTTGGTGTGCCGCATAACAAACTGAGATCAGAGTAACAATTGATCAGGCAAAGAAGGGTACCATGAGAATCATCTGCTCCTGCTTCATTCTGGCCATCGTGTTTTGTTGTGTCCATACGGCCCTGGCCCAAACCGTGTATGTTACCGATTCCCTGGAAATCACTCTCCGATCTGGTCCAGATGCGACCCGCAAAATCGTCAAAATGCTCCCGTCGGGCAGTCCGCTCACTATCCTGGATCAAACCAGGTCCTGGTACCGGGTGCGCACAGAAGATGGAAACACAGGGTGGGTACTCAAACGGTATGTGATGCAGGAGATGCCCAAGCAGATGCGCATAACGCATTTACAGAATAAAATCAGTACCCTGGAAGAATCCTATTCTCGGGCCCAATCAACAATAGAAAGGCTGCGCACGGAAAACCAGCACCTCAGTACTTCATTGGAACGGACCCAAAATGAGCTCAACAGTGTGAGCAGCGATCATCAGGCTCTGCGGAACAAGGTCCATACCCTGCGATCAGACCAGGAACTGCGCTGGTTTTTATCCGGCGCAGGGGTGATCGGGTTTTCCGCCCTCATCGGATTTATTTTTGGCCGCTTCCGGGGCCGTCAACCGTCATCCTCTTCGCGACGAGTCTATCTGTAACCAGGAGGTAGGTACAATGTTTGGACACATTCTGGTCCCCACCGATTGCACGGACGAAACCAAGAACTCTTTGGACATTGCAGTCAAGATGCAGTCTTTGGAAAAAGATCAGGAGCCGGATCAGCGGATTACCTTGCTGCATGTCATAGAAACAATCGTTGACGACGACGATACCCAAGAATTTGAGCGCTTTTACACCACCCTGACCAAGCGGGCTGAAAAGAAAATGCACCAGTTGTGTGCAGGCTATCCTGAGTTCCAGGAAAACATCAGTATCTTGGTCTTGCTCGGCTCCCGGGTAGCTGAGATCCTCAATTTTGTTCAGGAACAGGGTGTGGACTTGATTTTGCTCAATTCCCATCGCATAGACCTGGAAAATCCCACCAAGGGCTGGGGGACAATAAGCTATAAAGTGGGTATTTTGGCCCCCTGTCCTGTCATGCTGGTCAAATAATCCTGATCTGTGCGATCAGGGAAAAGACGTCAGTCTCTGGAATGGCCGAAGCCGGGCACTGCCAAACGCCGCTCCAGCCAGTTCAGGCCCAGCGTAGCCAGGGAAACCAGGATCAGGTAATACAGGCCGACGACCAAAAAAACCTCGGTAAACCGGAATGTCTTGGATGCCAAGACCTTGCCTTCACCGGTCAATTCAATGCAGGTGATGATGTAGGCCAGCGAAGAATACTTGATCAGGTAGATAAACTCGTTCCCGCATCCAGGCAGAGCCCGGCGCAAGGCTTGAGGAATGACCACATGAAACATGGTTTTCATGGTCGAAAACCCCAGGGCATGGGCTGCAGCAACTTGCCCCTTTTTTATAGACAACAGACCGCCCCGGATATATTCGGAATGATACGCCCCGCTGCACAAGGTAAAGCCAATAACTGCGGCAGCATAGGGGCTGAGATAAATACCCAGATTAGGCAAGCCAAAATAGAGGACAAAAAGCTGAATGACCAGGGGGGTACCCCGAAAAAGCGCGGCATACCCCCGGGCCAATCCAGAGGAAAAAGGACCGCCAAAAGCCCTTGTCATGCCAACGCCAATACCCACCAGCAGGCCCATACTGGCCGATGGCAGGATAAGGGCCAAAGAGACCAAAAGGCCGTGGTTTAAGGCCGGAATGAGCTCCTGAAAATAAAAGACGGTATCCATGGATTACTGTCCCTCGTCATAGAGCTCACTCAACTTGGAGCAAAAATCCAAGGTCCGGCTATCGCCCTCAGGCCCGGGTCGTAAAAGCATGGCTGGAGTTCCATGCTCAACAATCCGGCCTTTTTCCATGAACAGAATTTCCTGGGCCAGAGCCCGGGCAAAACCCATTTGGTGGGTGGCCATGAGCATGGTCATCCCGCTTTGACTCAGATCCCGGATCACGGCCAGAACCTCGCCAATCAACTCCGGATCCAAAGCAGAGGTCGGCTCGTCCAGAAGGAGGAGCACTGGATCCATGGCCAGAGCCCGGGCGATGGATACCCGCTGCTTTTGTCCTCCGGAGAGTTCCGCCGGATACAGGCCAGCTTGCCCGGAAAGCCCCACTCGTTCCAACTCTTGTTCCGCCCGCAAGGTAGCCTGAGCCTTGCTCAACTTCTTGACCTTGCGCAGGGCGATGCGCACATTGTTCAGGGCAGTTAAGTGATCGAACAGATTGAAATCCTGAAAAATCATCCCTACCTGCTGTCGATAGGCCAATAGATCCTTGGTCCTGCGGGGTGAAATCCTCTGTCCGTTCAGTTCGATATGTCCTTGATCCGGGAAAATGAGCAAATTGATGCACTGTAAAAGGGTGCTTTTCCCCCCCCCCGGAAGGACCGATGAGCACCTTGAGGTCCCCGCTGTGCATCTCCATGCTCACCTGATCCAGGATGGTATCTTTTCCAAAGGTTTTGGTAATGGATTCAACGCGGAGCAAACTGGAAGGCATAGTGTAGTAATGTCCTTGGCCACTGATAGATTTAGCTGTGGGCTGAGTAACCGGGCAGGCTGACTCGCTTCTCCAGGATCCGCAAGGCACGGACCCCCATGGTGGTCAAGGCGAAAAATACAGCCCCGGCAGTAAGATACAACGGCAGGTGTTCGTAGGTCCTGGAGGCCACGAAATGTGTTCTGGACATAATTTCTGAAGTGCCCAGGACAAAGGCTATGGCTGAATCCTTAAGTACTATGGAGTACTCGTTGGACCAGCCTGGAATGGACAGCCGCAAGGCTTGGGGAAGAATAATGCTTTGAATGGCTTTAAGATCACTCATACCCAAGGCTCGGGCGGCCTTGATCTGTCCCTGGGGCAAGGAGAGAATAGAGCCTCGGAATATCTGGGATTGATAGGCCACACCGCGCAATCCCAAGACAATGACGGCAGCAAAAAATGCGCTGATGTTGAAGCCGAGCAAAGAAAACAGGCCGAAATAAAACAAAAAAAGCAGAACAAGTACCGGAATGCCACGGAAAAACCACACATACGCTCCGGCTACCAAACGCAGAGCTTTAGGAGCATAAACCTGGATCACGGCTACCGGGACACCGAAAAACAAACCGATACCCATGGCTCCGAGAACAATGCCCACAGTAACCAGAGATCCTTCCAGAATATACGGCAGTGCATCTGTGATCACCAGGAGAGATTCGTACATCATCTTTCCTAACAGCAGGACAAGGGGCGGTCCAGATCAGCCGGGCCTCCCTTGTCCTTTTCGCTTCTTTACTCACCAGGCTTGTATGTTTCGATAAGTTCCTGCCAATAGGGATCTTTCATCAGCCGCCGCAGACCATCGTTCAGGGTTTGCAGGAGCTGATCGTCTTCCTCGCGGACTGCATATCCGAATTTTTCCGGCTCCATCCCAAATGTGCCCAATATCTTCACCGGCCGCTTGCGGACTGCATCAGCAGCAGGCGCATCATCCATAGCCGCTGCATCGATCCGGCCGTTGACCACATCGGCTACAGCCATGGGCGCTGAATCATAATAACGCAAGGTGAATTTCCATCCTTTCTCTTTGGCCTGTTCCTTGAGCCATTCGGCTTCGGACGTCCCCCGCTGCACACCCAATGTCTTGTCCCCGTGCAGGATACTATCCACAGTCAGTCCTGAATCTTCACCCACAACAAAGACTTGAGTGATCGTCCAATAGGGGATTGTAAAGTCAACCTTTATATCCCGCTCTGGCGTGATGCTCATCCCCGAAGCGATAAAGTCGATCTTTTTGGCCAAAAGATTGGGAATGATTCCATCCCAATCCATGGGCCGGTGCTCGACCTCAAAGCCCATCTCCTGCGCTATCCAGTCCGCGGCCTTCACATCAAAACCGTCCGGTTCACCAGATTTATTCACAAAAGCAAATGGAGGGAAATTGGCATCAATGCCATTAATGTAGGTCTTCTCCGCCCAAGTGCTCTGGCTGTTGACCATAACCAGTCCCAAACCGAGAAAGAGCAAAAAGTATATGCGCCGCATTCTTCACCTTCCTTGCTGATGTTGTATCTCTTCATCTAGTGCAACCGCTCATAAATATCGATAACAGTCACTGCCTGTCATTTCGAGGATACCTGAACAGGCGTCCACGTCGAAGCAATCTCTTGATTGCTAACGATATGTATGAACAAAAGCCCTAGAGCCCCAAAACAAACCCGTATGAAACGAGATATCACTTTCCTTGACTATCCATTTCTCCTTTTTGCCCGTGGTGGGGCAAAAAATATTTCAGATTTGCCAAAGGCAAAGCTGAACAGCTAGCAGATTCTGCTGTGCAGCACAAGTCGAAACGCCCTGTCCTCCCGGGAGTTTCATAGTGGATCAAACTCACGGTCGCTGTCAGAGGCGAGACTGACTCCTCACCACGGACCAAGAATCACCCCATTTGCTTCTTTTCCAGTTTGGCCCAGGTATCGCGCAGGGTGACCGTCCGATTGAGGATCAATTTTTCTGGACTGGAATCCGGATCAACACAGAAATATCCTTTGCGCTCAAGTTGATACCTTTCTTCAGACCGAGCTTGGCCCAAGGAGGGCTCTACCGGACGATCCTCCAGAACAGTCAAAGAATCCGGATTGAGGTGATCCATAAAATCACTCCCTTTTTTCTCTGCCGCCGTTGGATCCGGAACCATAAACAGGCGGTCATAGAGACGGACCGTGGCCCGCAGGCAATGTCTGGCCGAAACCCAATGCAGGGTCCCTTTGACCTTGCGTCCGTCTGGAGCGCCTCCTCCACGGGTTTTCGGATCATAGGTGCAGTGGATTTCCTGAATCTGGTCATTTTCGTCCTTGACCACATCCACACAGGTCACAAAATAGGCATAGCGCAGACGCACCTCCCGGCCCGGCGCTAAACGAAAAAATTTGCGGGGAGGATCTTCCCGGAAGTCGTCCCGCTCAATATACAATTCCCGGCAAAACGGGACACTGCGGGTACCCATGGATGCATCCTCCGGATTGTTCACTGCCTCCAGCTCTTCCTCTTCATCTTCTGGGTAGTTGCGAATCACCAGTTTGACTGGATCCAGGACCCCCATGACCCTGGAGGCTTTTTTGTTTAGTTCATCCCGGACTGCATGCTCTAAAATGGCCATGTCCACTGTACTTTGACTCTTGCCCACACCGATCAGTTCGCAAAAACGGCGAATAGCAGCCGGAGGAATGCCCCGCCGCCGGAGGCCGGAAATTGTCGGCAAGCGTGGATCATCCCAGCCCTGCACAATGCCCTCCCGAACCAGGCGGATAAGCCGCCGTTTACTCAAAACTGTAAAGTTCAAATTCAGGCGGGCGAATTCATACTGTCTGGGCCGGGCCGGAACAGGCAGGTTGTCCAAAAACCAGTCGTACAAAGGACGATGGTCTTCAAACTCTGTGGTGCACAGAGAATGGGTAATGCCCTCAATGGCATCGCTTAATCCATGGGCGAAATCATATGTGGGGTAAATGCACCAGATATCTTTGCTCCGATGGTGCCGGGCATGCAGGATACGGTAAATGACCGGATCCCGCATATTCACATTGACGTGAGCCATATCGATTTTGGCCCGCAGGACATGTGCCCCGTCCGCAAATTCACCTTTTCGCATGCGCTCAAAGAGATCCAAATTTTCTTCCACAGTCCTGTCCCGGTATGGACTGTCTTGGCCCGGCTGGGTCAGTGTGCCCCTGTACTGCCTGATCTCTTCCGGACTCAGGCTGCAGACATAGGCTCTTCCCCTGCGGATAAGCTCCAGAGCCAATTCCCTTAGCCGTTCAAAATAGTCAGAGGCAAAATATAGGTGCTGGCCCCAATCATAACCCAGCCAACGTACATCCTCCTGGATCGATTGCACATACACATCCTCCTCTTTGAGAGGATTGGTGTCGTCAAAACGCAAATGGCATCGACCACCGAATTCTTCTGCCAATCCAAAATTGAGACAAATGGACTTGGCATGTCCAATATGCAGGTACCCGTTGGGTTCCGGAGGGAAACGGGTCACCACCCGGCCTTGGTGCGTATTATGACGGACATCTTCCTGCACTATGGTCCGAATGAAGTTGGGCGGGGTTTTGTTCTCCGGCATGCTCTGGCTCCCTCCACCGTTATTCGTCTGTTATTTTATTCTTTGCAGGCCCAGGCCCGATGAGGTCTATTTCTTTGCTCCGGGTACCAGCCTGTTGCCGTTCCTGCCAGTTTTGCAGACAGTTCTTAATACACGGACCACAATTCGTGCATTTTCCGCTTTCTCTGCACAGCCGGGTAAAGGCCTGCATCCAGTCCTCCCCGGTCCGCGGACACTGTTGGACAAAACGGACAAATGCAATCAGCCGCTCCAAGGCCTGATCATCGATGTGATGTTCCATGCGGCAGGCATTGGCCTCAGCAATATCCGGGGGCAACTGGAGAAAACGGCCTAAAAAATCGGTCAACACCTGATGCCGGTGATCAATCTGCTCGGCAAGTTGGAAGCCCAAATCGGTCAGAGTGACCGAACTGTATGGATGGTAATTGACCAGCCCTTTTTGGGACAGACTCTGCAAGGCCCCGGTTACCGAAGCTCGCTGAACCCTAAGGCGATCAGCGATATCTTTGGCCCGGGCAGCCTTTTGCTCTCGTTGCAAAAGGAAAATGGCCTCCAGATAGTCCTCCAGATTGGATGTCAAGTCCGGCATTTTGGACAAATTCTGCTTGCTCATGCCTTCCCCTTTGGATCCGGAGATTGAGCGCATTCTCAAGATCTGCATTCAAAATCAGGAATTGTTTCCCGCACCACTCCAGGATCCACTCCCCTCTCCCGGGCGATATGTTCCAGATGAGTTTCAGCGTCAGAAGGACGCAAATAGGCGGGCAATACATAGGCCTTGCTGGCCTGTTCCTGCCAAGCAGCCTGAAGCAAAATCTCCGGCAGGGGATTATCCCAGATCGGGTCCAACACGTGCATACCTGCCAGATGTTTCGACCACCAGGATTGATTCCAACGGATACCGCTGCCAAAAACACAGGCCCCGGTCCCATCCGCGGTCATTGCCTGAACTGCACCTTCCTTGCTCATACTTTGAGCTGGCCCAAAGGCGTTTTTCCGGGCAGCAGAAAATGCCTGAATATTGACCAGGTTTTGCCGGGCATAGGAACAGACCCACATTTTTTCCTGCATCAACCGAGCCGGTCCCTGGGCCAACAGGCTCAAATAGTCCAGCCCGGCCATAGGCAGGTCAGCTCCCCGGGCCAACCCCAGGGCAATGGATAGCCCCACGCGGACTCCGGTAAAAGTCCCTGGTCCACGGACAACGGCTATCCGTTCCAGATCATGTGGCCTGAGTCCAAGCTTTTTCAGGCATAAATCTATGGCCGGGGGAAGAATCTGCATTGTCCTGGCCTGGACATCTGTCTGCTGGGCAAACAACAACTTTTTCCTGGTCCCGACGACAAGCTGTACCCTGCTTTCGGCCGTATTCAAGACCAAAGCCGGTTTATCCTGGCCACACATTGCTCACCCGGCCTTTTTATGAGTTGGTATGCAGGATGCGATATATATCATTGTACACAGCCAGGGCCATCAGGGCGATCAGCAGGCTTATGCCGATCCGCATGGCCATGGCCTGCCATTTGGGATCCAGGGGACGTCCGATGATTGTTTCCAGGGCGTAAAACAAAAGATGTCCCCCATCCAATACCGGAATGGGCAACAGGTTGAGCAATCCCAAATTGACACTGATCAGGGCGGTCAAGGCCAAGACATCCACCAGGCCTTGTTCAGCCTGTTCGCTGACCAGCTGAGCGATCATGATTGGCCCCCCTATGGTCTCCAAGGGAACGATGCGCTCGACAATCTTGACAATACCCTGAACCGTCAGTCTGATCACTGCCCAGGTCTGGACAATACCGGCTTGCATGGATTCAAGAAATCCCATGTTGATATGCACAGTCTCTTTGGCCGCCACAATACCAATCCTTGGGACCTGAATTTTTTCACCAAATATATTTTCCGTGGTCTGAATATCAGGTACAACCTTGATCTGAAGCAGCTGATTTTCACGTTCCACACGCAGCTGCAACTCCCCGCCTTGAAAGCTTTGAATCTTTCCAGCTAAGTCTGACCAGTACTGAACAGGCTGGTCATTGACCGCAACCACCCGATCGCCGGCCCGCAGCCCGGCTCGTGCCGCCGGGGTTTCGCTTTGGACCTGCCCCACAATGGGCAAAAGCGCCTGCTGACCGGCAAAGAAGAAGATGAAAAAATACAGTACGACAGCCAAAACAAAATTAAATACCGGGCCTGCCGCCACCACCAACATCCGCTGCCAGGGCGGCCGCAAGGCAAAACTTTCCCCGGAGTCAAAACCATCAGGGATTTCAGCCTCCTGACTCTCGCCCACTAACTGCACATACCCGCCCAAAGGCACCGCAGAAAGTCGATATCCGGTTTTACCCCATTGGAATCCGGCCAGACGAGGACCAAATCCCAAAGAAAAGGTTTTGACCCCGATCCGAAAACCTTTGGCCACCAAAAAATGCCCCAGTTCATGAAAAAAGATCAGGGCCCCGATGACCAAAAGGATGGCTAATACATTTATCATACTTTCACCGCTAGCTTGTGTCCCCGAACAAAAGACCTGGTTTGGGCGTCCAGATAGTGAATATCCTCCAGGCTGGAAGGCACGATTCCCTCATGCCAAGCCAAGGCCTCTTCAGCCAGGGTCGGGATGTGGGCAAAGGAAATCCGTCTTGCCAAAAACAGCTCAACAGCCACTTCATTGGCTGCATTCAAAACCACCGGATAACTTGGCCCGGACTGCAAGGCAGATTTAGCCAAAGCCAAAGCCGGAAACAGCTTTTCATCAGGAGAATAAAAACTCAGCGTTTTCAGCCGGGCCAGATCCAGAGGCTGTAAACCAAGATTGAGCCTCTGGGGATAGCTGAGGCAAAAGGCGATGGGGATACGCATGTCCGGGATGCCCATATGAGTCAGGACTGATCCGTCATGATATTCGACCATGGAATGAACGATGCTTTCCGGATGAACAAGGACCTCAATCTGGGTCAGGGGCAAACCAAAGAGATAATGAGCCTCAATAACCTCCAGCCCCTTGTTCATCATGGTTGCCGAATCCACACTGATTTTTGCCCCCATGGACCAATTGGGATGTTTCAGGGCCTGTTCCGGGGTCACCTGATCCAGGAAGGCCTTGTCCGCTTGGCGAAAAGGCCCCCCGGATGCAGTGAGAATAAGGGATTTCACTTCCTGGGCCGAATGGCCGATCAAGGCCTGAAACAAGGCGTTGTGCTCAGAATCTACAGGCAGGATGGCGGATCCGCTGCGGGAGCAGTGTGCCCGCAGCAAAGGCCCGGCTAAAACCAGAGACTCTTTATTGGCCAAGGCGATCACCTTTCCCTGGTTGACCGCAGCCAGAGTCGGGGCCAGACCGGCAGCTCCTACCTGGGCAGAGACGACAATGTCCGCCTCAGCCATGCTGGCCATGCCTTCGTATCCTTTTGGGCCAGAGACGATTTCCGGCTTATAATCAGCAGGCAACAGGGCCTGGAGTTCGGGGACCAAATCCGGCAGTTTCACTGCCAGTATGGGGGGGCGAAACGTAGCTGCCTGCCTGGCAAGCAGGCTGATATTCTCCCCTCCGGCCAGCCCGATGATATGCAGCGCATCTGGATGACTGTGCGCAATGCGCAGGACGTTTTGTCCGATTGACCCGGTACTGCCCAGAACAACAATTTGCCGCCCACTCTCCGGCAGATCAATGACAGAGGGTAATTTTGAAATATACGTGAGCATATCCGCCTGTTTTAAAAACCAAGGATCAAAACAAAGGATACATCCATTGAAAGGCCATGTATACCGGCCCAGCCAAAAGCAGACTGTCGATCCGATCCAACACACCACCATGGCCGGGCAAAAGCCCTCCGGAATCCTTGACTCCCAGTTCACGCTTCAAGGCAGATTCAAAAAGATCACCTACCTGAGCCCCAAAATTGATACACACCCCGGCCACAAGCCAGGCTGCCCACATGGCCCCGCCCCAGATCAACCCCACAAACAGGCTGATGCAGACACAGATTCCCAAACTGCACAGAGCACCCATCCATGTCTTCTTGGGACTGATGCCGGGGCACAATGTACGTTTTCCCCATTTCGAACCACCGTAAAAAGCAGCTGTATCCGAAGCAAAGACGGCAGCCAGGACATAAACCAGCTCACCAGTAGACATTGAGAGAAGTAATTGCAGGCTGAAAGGAATGTATGCCAAGCCCAAAAAAAGGATAGCCACATCAGTCAGGGCGGTTTCCGAAATTTTTCTGGCCCCAAAGGTATAGACTGCCCCCAAGACCCAAAAACTCGCCAGGAGGATACCCCCCGCTTTAATGCCCATGCCCGGAAACACAACAACCGGCACAGCCAAAACCGCGCCCAGCGTTTTCAGCCCCGTCTTTCCCGACCAGAACATATTCCAAAGCTCAACTAAAGCCACTACACTTAATAAAATCACAGCCGCGGCTTGAACCAAAGCAGTGGCCCAGAATATCAGGGCTGCAAGCAATACTGTCAGTGATGCTCCGGTCAGCAGGCGTTGTCGATGGCTGGTGAGTTTCACTCTACCCCTCCAAACCTCCGGCTCCGATGGCCGTACTCCTTTAATGCCGACAGCAACTCGCCTTCGCTGAAATCCGGCCACAGGGTCTTGGTAAAATAGAATTCAGAATATGCGGCCTGGAAGATAAGATAGTTACTCAGCCGCAATTCACCGCTGGTGCGGATAATCAGATCAGGATCAGGCTGCTGGCCGGTCCATAAGTGCCGGCGAAAGGCCTGTTCAGTGACATCTTCCGGAGCCAACCCTTCGGCCACCAGAGACCGGCAGGCCTGAATGATTTCTTCCCGGCCCGAATAATTCAAGGCCAGATTGAGAACCATCTGGTCACAGTGCGCGGTCCGGTCTAGGGTCTGTTTGATGGCTGTTCGTATTGGAAAAGAAAACTCCTGCCAATTTCCCAGGATGTTCAGTCGGATGGAATTATCGACCAGCTTTTTCTGCTCCCGGCGCAGAAACCGGATCAAGAGATCAAAAAGAAACTGGACTTCCTCTTGAGGGCGAGTCCAGTTCTCCCGGGAAAAGGCATACAGGGTCAAAACCTGAATATTCAGCTTCCGGCAAGAGGTCACAATGGTTTGCGCGGTGTCAGCTCCAGCCTGGTGTCCGGCACTCCTTGGCAGCCCACGCTTTTTGGCCCATCGCCCGTTCCCGTCCATAATTATGGCCAAATGCTTGATCCGGGGATTTTGCGGATCGGCCTGGCTCAGTGCAGTCAAATCTCCATGATCTCCTTTTCTTTTTCCGTCAAGAGCTCATCTGCCTTGGCGGTAAAAGAATCCGTCAGCTCCTGGATCTTGTCCTGTCCCTTGTGCTGGTCATCCTCGGTAATGTCCTTGTCGTTCTTCATCTTTTTCAAGGTCTCATTACCGTCCCGGCGTACATTGCGAATGGCAATCTTGGCGTCTTCGGTATTCTTCTTGGCCACCTTGACCAAATCTTTGCGTCGTTCCTCTGTCAACGGAGGGATGGAAATGCGGATCACCTTGCCGTCATTGATCGGATTCAGTCCAAGATCCGACTTCATGATGGCCTTCTCCACATCAGAAAAGCTGTTCCTGTCCCAGGGTTGGATGGTAATGGTCCGGCTGTCCGGTATGGAGATCGAGGCCAGTTGGTTCAAGGGGGTGGGAGTATTGTAGTAATTGACCGTGATGTCTTCCACCAGGCTCGTGGATGCCCTCCCTGTTCGCAACCGACTGAAATCTTTTTTTAATGTGTCAAGGGCCTTTTGCATCCGTTGTTTGCAGTCTTGAAAAACATCATCCATGCTCATATCCTCCCGTTCATCCGTGCACAATGGTTCCTATATCTTCTCCGCACGCAACCCGTTTGATATTGTGCCGTTCCAAAAGATTGAATACCACTATGGGCATTTTGTTGTCCATGCACAGGGATATGGCCGCAGAATCCATAACTTTCAGCCCGTTCTGTAATACATCCAGGTAGCTGAGCCGGGTGTACAGATGCGCATCCGGTGTGTCTTCCGGATTGGCATCATAGACACCGGAGACCCTGGTCGCCTTGAGCAAGGCCTGGGCCTTGAGTTCCATGGCCCGCAAAGAAGCGGCGGTGTCTGTGGTAAAATAGGGGTTGCCTGTACCTGCAGCGCAAATGACCACCCGCCCCTTTTCCAAATGACGAATGGCTCGTCTGCGGATATAGGGCTCAGCCACCTCCTGCATCCTGATGGCGGTCATCAACCGGGTGGTCACTCCCTGCTTTTCCAGACTGTCCTGAAGGGCCAATCCGTTTATCACCGTGGCCAGCATGCCCATGTAATCGGCGGATGCCCGGTCCATGCCGGCAGCAGAGGAAGATACGCCCCGGAAGATATTCCCTCCCCCGATGACCAGGGCCACTTCCAATCCCATATTGGCGACTTCGGCCAGATCCTGGCAGAAGGCATCAATGCTGTAGAGATCTATGCCTAAGGAGCGGGACCCGGCCAGTGCCTCCCCGCTGAGCTTGAGTAAAACACGTTTGTACTTCAGTACACTCATGCACACCTCGTCAGTGCATCCAGGTTATGCAGCCGGAAATCCCGTCCACCGATTGGGCCGATTAAGAAAAAACGGGCCGTCAGGCCCGTTTTTCAGCGCTTACTCCCCGGAATGGGTCTCTCCGACTTCCATGCGGACGAAGCGAGTGACCTCAACTTTTTCCCCCAAAACTGCGACCAATTCGTTGATCAAATCCTTGACTGCCAGGGAATCATCCTTGATATACGGCTGTTCAAGCAGGCAGACCTCTTTATAGTATTTCTTGACCCGGCCTTCAACGATCTTTTCCACCACCTGTTCCGGCTTCCCGTCTGCCCGGGCCTGGTTGGCGTAAATCTCCTTCTCCTGCTCAATCGCATCCTGGGGCAAATCTTCAGGACGAACACAGACGGGATTGGCCGCTGCTACCTGCATGGACAAGTTCTTTGCCAATTCCTGGAACTTATCGCTTTTGGCCACAAAATCTGTCTCGCAGTTCAGTTCCACCAGCACCCCGATCTTGCCGTTGGCATGCACGTATGAGCCGATGAAACCTTCGGAAGCTGAACGTGCTGCCCGCTTTTGGGCTTTAGATAGTCCCTTTTCCCGCAGCCAGACCACTGCCTTTTGCTCGTCTCCGTTGGACTCCTGCAAGGCCTTCTTGCAATCCATCATGCCGGCTCCGGTCTTTTCCCGGAGCCCCTTGACCATTTTGGCTGAAATCTCCATCTGCCTATTCCTCCTCTGCACCGGATTGCTCAGGTTCTTGGCTGTCCAGCACTTTTTCCTGATCACTCACTGTGCTTTCAGTCTTCTCTTGGGCTGATTCAAACTCTTCCATTGCTTCATCTTGACGGGCCTTCCCTTCAAGGCAGGCCTCGGCAACCCGGGAGGTAAACAACTTGATGGCCCTGATGGCATCGTCGTTGCCCGGAATGATATAGTCGATTACGTCCGGATCGCAATTGGTGTCCGTGATGGCCACAATCGGGATGCCCAAGCGGCGAAACTCTTGGACAGCTATATCTTCCCGCTTGGGATCGACGATAAACCCGGCCTGAGGGTACTCAGTCATGTCCTTGATCCCGCCCAGGGTATCCCGGAGTTTAGTCAATTCCCGCTGCATGCCAACAATCTCTTTCTTGGGGAACCGGTTGATTGTTCCATCCTCAAACATGCTCTCCAATTTCTTGAAGCGATCAATGCTGTGCTTGATGGTCTTAAAATTGGTCAGTGTCCCCCCCATCCAGCGGTGGGTGATGTAATACATGCCTGCCCGGTTGGCCTCTTCCTGGATGATATCCTGGGCCTGCCGCTTCGTGCCCACGAACAAAACCTTGCCCTTGTTGGCCACTACATCCACAATGAACTCATAGGCCCGATTGAACAAAGGGATGGTCTGTTGTAGGTCAATGATATGGATCCCCTTCCTGGCCCCAAAAATAAAGGGACGCATCTTGGGATTCCACCGCCTGGTCTGGTGACCGAAATGGACTCCGGTCTCCAGCATCTCTTTCATACTAATGTACGCCATACCAGCTCCTTGGGTTTGCTTTCCTCCACTCCGGCCAGGCCCTTCACCTGCACAGCCAGCCGATT
>Ga0182239_1000197_pt1 | contig 22861 bp, 27 predicted proteins | sample hydfrate6_PW_210_FD_132456 | JGI IMG/M metagenome (GOLD analysis project Ga0182239, IMG submission 132456) | Subsurface microbial communities from deep shales in Texas, USA - hydraulic fracturing test 6_PW_210 | ecosystem: Environmental > Aquatic > Deep subsurface > Shale gas/oil reservoir >... | reverse complement strand
CTGGCGATGGGACTCGAACCCGCAACCTGCTGATTACAAATCAGCTGCTCTGCCAATTGAGCTACGCCAGCGCAAAGAGGAATGAGTATATCAATTTTTTTTTGAGTGCAACCCTTTTGTGGAAAGAATTTTTATTTTTTGATTTAACCGAGTTATCAGCTTGTTAGGCGGGAGCTGTACATGGATTGGCTGCTGGCATTCGAGTTTCCTTACGCCACTTCCGAAAATCCTTAAGAGCTACCAATCGCAAATATTTCTCTTTATTTTCGAACAGATGGCCAGCAAATGCCGTATTGAGTGCATGCCCGGAACAATGGACATCAAAACATCCCAGGACAGGGTGGGGGAGAAGGCCAATATCTCCAATCAGATCCAGGATCTTATGTCGAACTGGTTCATTGGGAAATCGAAAACCGTCAGAATTAATGGCCCCGGTCTGATCAAAAACCAACGCGTTTTCAAGTGATCCTCCCAAGGCCATCCCCTGGTTCTGCAAGGCTTTCACATCGGAAAGGAAACCAAAGGTACGGGCTCGGGCCAATTCCTGCACAAAATCAGTTCCGCCAAGGACAAATTGCATTTTCTGTCGTCCGACCATGGGATGCGGAAAATCAATCGTATACTTGACCCTAAAGACATGGTCTGGCTGGACTGTAATTGATTTTCCTTGCTCTTGCATGTGCACAGTTTGGGTCACAACATAGACCATTTTTTGTCTGTGTTGATCTCGAAGGCCTGCCTGATGGAAAAGATGGACAAACGAGGCCGCACTTCCATCCATGATGGGAACCTCAGGGCCATTGACTTCAACCAAAATATTATCAATGCCCATACCCCGGATAGCGGCCATAACATGCTCCACAGTCCCTACCCGCACGTCATCCTGACCAATAGTTGTACATAGGGTTGTATCCACAACATGCTGGGGATTAATTTCCAGCAGCCGAACCCCAGCATTGCCCTTGATGGACCACATCACACCGGAACCAGCCGGAAGAGGATAAAACCCAAGGGATACTTTTTGACCGCTGTGCAGACCTATTCCTGAGCACGTAATTGGACGTTCGAGTGTTTTCTCCTGCATACCTTCCTCCTGAAGGCACACAAGCAATCTGTATGCCATAATAAAAATAGCCGCAATATCAGAATCCAGACTGGTCACAAAGCAACAGGAGTGTGTTCTTTCCACAACATGAGTGTTTCTCAGTCACACCTTTTGCATGGCCAAAATCCGGTCTAATCCTGCCAGATCTTTTACCACTATGGGTTTTGACCACCCATTTTCTCCTCTATGATATTGCACATATTTGTGCAACATTTTGGCCTGATCAGAGCCCATTTCCATACACAACCAACCGCCTGAACGTAATACATGTTTGGACTCCAGGATCAGCCGGAGATGGAATTCAATTCCATCCAAGCCGGACCACAAAGCCTTTGCAGGTTCAAAATGACGTACTTCCCGGTCCAAGGCCCAATATGCCGCAGAGGATATATAGGGTGGATTGCTCAATATCATGTCCAGATTCTGGATCAAAAATACGGAAAGCAGGTCACAACAAATACATTGGAGTTGTGCGTCTTTGCCATGATCTCCAATGTTTTTCCTGGCTACATGCAAAGCCGCCAGGCTCACATCTGTGAGAAATCCTTTGCCAAGGGGAAACTCATGGGCCATTGCCAAACCAATAGCGCCGCTGCCTGTACCAACATCGGCAAACAAGATATTTCTATCCGTAGGCAATAACGTTTTTGCTGTCTCCACCAGCAGTTCCGTCTCTGGCCTGGGAATGAGGACATCGGGTGTAATGGAAAGGCTCAGGCCCCAGAATTCTTTTTTTCCCAGCAGGTATGCAATGGGTTTTCCTAAAGTTCTGGCATGGACCAGGGAGGTAAAGCGGGAGGCTTCTTTTGGTTCAACCCTGTATTGTGGATGGGTAAGGATCCACAATCGGTCGACACCCAAGGTATGAGCCATTAATAGCTCAGCAGAAAGAAGCGGACAGTCCACCCCGGCCAAAGTGAGGCGCGTCTCTGCCTGGAGAAGGAGATCCAAGAGGTTCTGAATGGGAGCGCTCATGGAAGGGATTACGGAAGGGAAAACTCAGGCCACTGCCTGCACATCGTTGGCATCAGTATTTCGCATTTCCTGGATCAACGGATCGATGATCTCATCCAAACCACCGGCCAAAACCGATTCCAAGTTATGTGTGCTCAAATTGATTCGATGGTCAGTGATCCTGCTTTGCGGAAAATTATAGGTTCTAATCCGTTCTGAACGATCACCTGATCCCACTTGAGATTTTCGGGCTTGATCCTGCTCCGCTTTGGCCTGTTCCTGCTTCATCTTCAACAGCCTGGATCGAAGAACAGTCATAGCTTTCGCCCTGTTTTTGTGTTGGGATTTCTCATCCTGGCAGCTGACGACCAGTCCGGTAGGAACATGGGTGATACGCACAGCAGAATCTGTCGTATTCACGCTTTGTCCCCCGGGCCCGGAAGCCCGGAATACATCAACGCGTAATTCTTGCGGATCAATGTGCACATCAACTTCCTCTGCTTCAGGCAAAATGGCCACTGTGACAGCAGATGTATGTATTCGCCCTTGGGATTCCGTGCTGGGAACCCTTTGCACTCGATGCACCCCTGATTCGAATTTGAGTCGCCTGTAGACCTGTTCTCCTTTGATTGACCCGATTACTTCCTTAAATCCGCCTCCGCCGGTTTGATTCGAGTTTAGCAATTCAACATTCCAACCCATGTTCTCGGCGTATCTGGTATACATTCTGAGCAGATCTCCGGCAAAGAGTGCTGCTTCCTCACCGCCGGTTCCGGCCCGAATCTCCAAGATAACAGGCTTGTCGTCCATGGGATCCTTGGGAACCAAGAGTTGAGCCAATCGCGTTTCGATCTCCTCCAACCTGACATTTAATGTATCCAGTTCAGCTTTGGCCAAGTCCCGGATTTCTGAATCTGAATCTTCCAACAACTCTTGATGTTCTCTTTGCTCGTCAAGGATAGCCTTGTATTCCCTATAGGTGTGAACAATATCTTCTAAACCTGCATGTGCCTTAGCCACCTCGCTGTAACGCTTTTGATCCTGATAAATTTCAGGCATGCTCAACCGCTCTTCCAACTCAGCAAATTGGGCTTCCAGTTCTTCAAATTTGGCCAGCATATTCATGGCATTTACTCCGAGCCTAAAGATCACGGTGCGGAAATAAAAATGACTTATGTCATCTTGTTATCCAGATCCACGCGATCTGGCTCCTGCTTTTGGTCAGCACTGTGTCAGCAGATGAATGTGATCCACGGATAATCTGCACCAAGGTTCGGCTACGAAGTACTTTTGGCCTGTTCATTGCTTTGATACTTAGCATATTTTCTTCGAAAACGGTCAATACGCCCAGCTGTGTCGACAAATCGCTGTTTACCGGTATAAAATGGATGACAATTGGAGCAGATATCCACATCTATATGTTCGCCCCGGGTTGAACGGGTCTTGACTTCGAACCCGCAGGAGCATCGAACAGTTGACTCGAACGATTTGGGATGAATACCGTCTTTCATGACACTTCCTCCGTACGTTGTTTACTCATGTTTTTCAAATTATAAGCATGAATGGCTCTTCTTGGCAAGTTCTAGACAAGATCTAAATTTTTGAAATATTCAAAATAGTTAGCAGTGGGCTCATTTCACATCTATGAATAAAGTAATTTTTGCAGGACACATGTGGACCACGTTGACATCACAAAGGACGTCTTCACATATTTTGCCCGATGTACTTGCAAAATCCTGATAGGAAAGGATAGATAGTCTGTCAAGCCTTTGCGACCGAACTACGCGTGATCATATCATTTCGTTGCTGATGGAGGTGTGTTTTTTTGATGGGTAATATGGAAAGCGAGTGAAATGATATGATTTGTAAAATCAATATAATTGACGAGCACATCCTCTGGAACATGAATGCGCGTAGGCGCAAAATTGACTATCCCTTTAAAACCTGCTTCCACCAAATGGTTGGCCGCTCTTTGAGCCCGGTCAGGTGGTGTGGCGATCAAACCGATATCAATTTTGAGTTCAATGCGTTTTTCTTTGAGCCTGCGGGTACAGACAATCTCGTGTCCAGCAACAACCTCCCCAATCTTGAACGGATCGCAGTCAAAGGCCGCTATGATGATGAAACCGCGTTCACGCAGTTGTTCATGCCGAAGCAAAGCCCGGCCTAAATTCCCAACACCTACCAATGCACAATTCCAGCTCCGGTCTATCCCGAGAAAATGGCTAATTGCCTGCAGCAGGTCTTGGGTGTAATACCCAACGCCTCGGACACCGAATTCACCAAAGTAGGCCAAGTCTTTTCTGATCTGGGAAGGATTCACATCGCACTCCCTGCCCAAATTATCTGATGAAACGACCTTCTGCTTCCGAGCAATAAGTTCCTCCAAGACCTGGACATATATGGCCATACGCTGTACAGTAGCCTTGGGAATTTTGTCAGTTTTTAATGAATTACCCATCTTGAGATTTTTTTCACAATTTGTGTGTTGAAAGAGGCCTCCAGGCGGAGGCCTCTTTTTAATTCGTAACAGCCTAGAACGGTTTGACGAAAAGGAGGATCAAATCAACAACCAAGGTATAAATGGCCAGAGACTCGATCATGGCCAAACCGATCAGCATGGTCACAGTGATTTTTCCGCTGACATCAGGATTGCGGGCCGTGCCTTCACAAGCACCCTTCAAACCAAGGCCCATGCCGATTCCGCAGCCAAGGGCCGCCAAACCCATGCCCACAGCTGAACCCCAAGCGATCTGGGAAGCAATCTCAGCCGACAGGGCTCCTTCAGCAGCCATAGCGGCTCCTGCAGCCAAAACCAAGGCCACTGTGTTCACGACAACAAGCATGCTCTTTCGTACCATGTCAATCCTCCTGGAAACGTTGTATAAAATTTGGCCAAAGGACCATTTCCCCTGATTTTAATGTGCTTCTTCAAACGACATTTTCAAATAAATCATGGATAACATGAAAAAGATGAATGCCTGAATTGTGTCTGCGAGTCCGTACAGAAAGTAAATAGGCAGTGTTGCCAAAATTGGAAGGAGCATAAAAAAGAGCATGAGCACGAGTTCTTCCCCGAAGATATTACCAAAGAGCCGGACAGTGAGGGACAAAGGCCGTGCCAGATGACTCAGCAGCTCAATCGGCAGCATAAGAGGAATGAGCAAAGGAATTGGACCTGTAAAGTGCTTCACATACTTGCTCCCGTGCTCCCGTATGCCGATATAATTGTAGAAAATAAAAACACTCAAGGCCATTGCCGCATTGGTGTTCAAGTTGGCGGTCGGGGCCATGCATCCGGGAACCAACCCAACAAAATTGGCACACAGAATGAAAATAAATAATGTGATCAGCAGGGGGAAAACTTGGCGTCCTTGTTCTCCCATATTGGCAACAACAAAATCCTCCATGCCGTTGACAATGATCTCCAAAAAATTCTGAGCTTTTCCAGGGACAAGAGAAAGATGTCTGGTCCCTAGCCACCCCAGAAGAATCAATATGCCCATCACCAGCCATGTGTACAAAATGTGCGTTGGGACCAAGGAGTGGCCGGCATCACCAACCAGGCCAGCGGTTTCCAATGCCTTGTCCAGCAAAAGAATATGAGGAGCAATTTCAGCCGCCATGGAATCAGGCCTCCTTATGTTGTTGGGTCACAATATATTTGCCAATCCAGACCACAATGGTCACCAGTATCGTAGACAGCCCAGCCAGAACGGCAACAGGCGGTAACCTGAGCGGAACTATGGCCAGAAAGAGAACAATCGCAGTCCCAAAAAGACGAAGGTAAAAACTGGTCAGCAAAGCAAAGACGCCGCCTTTTTGGACCTGTATAAGCTGGGGGACAATCTTGGCCAATACGAAAAAATTCATGGTCGCCAGAAATGCCCCAATCCCAAATCCAACACCAAACTGCTTCCAGCCAATCACCAGAAGTCCAACGGTGAGTCCAACTGCCAGCAGGGTTTGAAACTGGACCATCCACTGGGACTGGGGATTGACAACACCCCGCCGATGCAGCCACGCTTCACTCTTTTTTCGAAGCCCGTTGCTCATCTCGTTGAATCTTTTGCACTTCCTGAAACATATTCTTAAATCCGGCTATGATTCCAAGCAGCAGGAAAATCATGGTCAACCATGGACTTGTCCCCAGCCATTTGTCCAAATAATAACCAACAGCCAAGCCGATAAAGGTTGTTGCCACCAGATGAATACCCAGCAGGCTGGCCCGTAATAGGCTATTTACGTACTCACCGTCTACTTTTTTGAAGCGCATTTGTGCCTTCCTTCACAAGCAGGTCTTTTAGCTAGCATACGTTATTGCCAAAGTCAAATCTATGTCCTAGTATGAGTACAAAGACTTGATGGATGAGCATCGGTCAAAAAGATCATTTTGTCCGATCCTGAACTGTCGAAGCGCCGATTCGGAAACGATGACCCGATGGCATATATTGCTTGAATTTCTATATCGTTACGGCATTGAGGGAGGCGCTTTATGCCCAAGGCATGGCTGATGAGTAAAAAAAATGAGATGGTCACAGAAATTTTTCGCAATTTCTGTTTTGTCCACCGCAATCTTCTTGAAGAATGCTTTTTCTCCAGTGCAGAGAACCCGGTCTGCTTTCACTGCCTGGACAATCTGCTGGGACAAGAGACCAATCAAGGCCGACTGTGGCGGCTCAAGGATACCTCCCACCTGGTGTTCCGTTCCTCTCCCGACATGCCGTTAAGCGGTCGTTCGCTGGATTGGGCTCTTGGATATTTGTTTCATGAATGTATGAAGCTCAAAGAAGACGCTTATCAACTCACAAATTACCTGCCGTGGTTCGACTCACTTGATCCCTCGGCCCGCTTATCCACAGAGGAAGCACTGATAGGTCATGACCTCAAAACCATTGCAGCCCAGACAGCCCATAGTATTCACCGGGAAATGCAGCTGATCAAAAGTGTGTTGCACTTATGCCGAAGGCTCTTCATTGCCTATCTTCCACAGCACAGGGACAATCCGCTCCTGGCCAGATTCATTTATGCACAGATGGATCATGTTTCTGCTGTGTTTGGCCAGCAATATCAGATTCTCATCCGCGCAGTGTACGGGACTGACCAATCGACCTTGATCCGTCTTGCGGCAATCAGCTTTCAGCAAGGAGGTTGGGCTGAAGAAGCTCAACAGGCCTTGAACGATCTGGCCCGGCATACGGAAAATGGCTTGGCTGTATAGGCTGCCTGGTTCAGATGGGTTATTTCATTCCTGTGGATTGAGTTCAGATCTGAATTTCCTGGATAAGCGAAAAACACATACAGTTCGCGGATCTAAAGTGATCGATTCTTCCGTCTGCGGATTCCGCCCTTTGCGGGCCTTCTTATCATATGCCTCAAACTTGCCGAACCCACTAATAAGTAAGGAATAATCCTGCTTTATAGCTTGCTTCATGATTTCCAGCAGATCCTCGACCTGCTGCTTGACTTCGGCCCTGTTCTGGGGTGACTGTTCGTAAATATTTTCAACAATGTCCGCCTTGGTCAGGGTATTATGAGACATGAATCCTCCTCATTGGGATTGTTCTGCTCGGCTGTTTCCAGGGTTGGAGGAACCTGCTGCTAACCATAGTCAACTAATATCAGCTCATGATTCTTCGTTCAGCACCCGCCTGATACCTTCTCCCATTTGCTGCATGGCTTGATCCGACGAATATTTTCCCTGGACCACCTGCAGCAATTGATCGTCCTCATGCCTGGGTATCATATGCCAATGTGCATGGGGCACCACTTGACCCGCTGAGGCATAATTGTTCATCACAACGTTCAGCCCAGAGGCCTGTGTCGCTTTGAGTACTGCATGGCCAACCAAGCGCAAGGACTTGCTGAGTTCCGGGGCCAAATCGTCGGGGACATCCCACAATGTGGGGTAGTGCTTGGTTGGGATGACCAGGGCATGCCCAGGTGCGATGGGAGCGATATCCAGAAAGGCAAATAGAGACTCAGTATGGTAAATCTTCTCACACGGCAACTCTCCACGCAGAATACGGCAAAATATGCAATCCTGCATCATCACCCCCCCCACCTTAAAAAAATTATGTTTTACTCACCATTCCTCCGAAATTTATTGAAGAATACGTCATTTAGACCTGCTTGACAAGAGCTGGTAACAAATAATGAATTTTTCTTGAACAATACTGCTCTGTTGAGGATCTGATCATGTCAACAACCATCTCCTATCCTTTGACCGTACCCACAAAATCAACCGCGCCCATCAGGCCGGTATTCATCCCGGGGATTGGCTGCCCCAGCCAATGCATATATTGCAATCAAAGGCTGCAGACAGGGTCAACTACCCGTTCCCTATCTGCAATCTATTCCCGGCTGGCTGAAGACCTGGCCCTGGCCAAAGGGAAAAATCAGGAGCCTTTTGAGCTGGCTTTTTACGGTGGAACATTTACGCAAATACCTCCCTATTGGAGGATGAAATTCTTGGAACTCAGTTTTTACTATCAACAAGAAGGACTCATCTCTTCTGTGCGCTGCTCAACAAGGCCTGACAGCTGTTGTGGTTCTGACCTGGAAAAACTTGCAAAACTGGGGATTCAGACAGTGGAAATAGGGGTGCAGACGTTTTGTTCCAGGGTCCTGACTGCCTGCAAGCGCGGGTATGAACCAGACATTATCTACCAGGCTCAAAAGGCAGTCAAAAATGCCGGCCTGAAATTGGGAATCCAACTCCTGCCTGGGCTGCCTGGCCATTCGCCGCATACTTGGCTTCGAGATGTCCGCCAGACCTGCACCCTTTGGCCGGATTTTGTACGCATCTATCCTTGTCTCGTCCTCAAGGGCACCCAACTGCACAGTTTGTATACCCAAGGCCTGTTCGTCCCTTGGACTCTTGATCAAACAGTACGCGCTCTGGCCCGCGGAGTTCTGCGTTTCTGGAATTTTGGCATCCCGGTCATTCGCATTGGTCTGCACCCGGAGCCAAGTCTGCTTACAGCCCTAATCGCCGGGCCATGGCATTCCGCCCTGGGCTCTCTGGTCCGCAGCCGAGTCGTCCTGTCCGTACTTAAAATGCTGGCTCTGCACCTTCCCAGCGGGCCAAAATCTTTGCAGTGCCCAGCGTCTTTCCAGGGTGATCTGTGGGGCTACCGGGGGCATAATCGCACTCCCTTGCAGAACCTGGGCTTGACTGCTGAACGTGTCGTATATGGGAATTTCAATCGCCTGGAACTCAGAAGTCTTTCCTCGGCTTGATCCTCCACGAATGGTGCTTACTAATAATCACCCCTTGCCCTGTAGGTCAAAACCGGATGACAATTTGCTGTATGCGGCCTATGATCTCACCATACCGAATAATGAAATCCCCAAGGCTCTCATTTGACCGAATATAAACTTCAGTCAGCATGGAGTGCAGAAAGATTGTGAAGTCTCTGGATACCCCTTCCCGGATTTTGGGCTACCGTGTCCGCACAATTTTACCTTGTGCGCACGGCTGTTCACCCGTAGACAATGGCCTGCTCTGGACTGGAAATGGCCAAATTTTAAGCATAGGGTCCTACAACCAAATAAAAAACGAGTTTTCAGCACCGATCCATGATCTGGGTGAAGAGACCATGGTCCCTGGATTGATCAATGCCCATACCCACTTGGAACTTTCCCACCTGCACCAGAGGACACCTCAGGGGCGGGGTTTTCTTCCCTGGGTCCAGGGCCTGATCAAGCTGCCCTTGAAAAATCCAGACCCGGAATACATCCGCCAGGCAATTTCTTTTATGCTGGCACAGGGTGTTGCTGGACTTGGGGATATCAGCGGTCACAGCCAGAAGCTGATGCACCACATTCATGGCCAGCTGCCAATTCCCACTCGTTTATTCATCGAATTCTTAGGATTTCGTTCGCAGCCTCATCCTTCCTGGCCCTTAAACGACGCACCAGATACAGAACGTTTATCAGCTTCCGGCCATGCCTTATACTCTACCCGGCCTGAACTTCTGCAGGAAGTTAAAAACTGGACCAATCTTTATCAACGGCCATTCTGCATGCACCTGGCTGAACATGCTGGAGAGGTGGACCTTTTAACCACCGGCCGGGGAGACTTTGCCGATTTTTTGCGCGGCAGACTTTTTCCGTCGTCGTATAAGCCACCAGGCCAGTCTCCTGTGGCCTATGCCCATCACCTTGGCCTGTTGGATGAAAAGACCCTGGCCGTACACTGCGTGCACATCAATGAACAGGAAATCAATCTTTTGGCCCAAAAGATGGTCCACGTCTGTCTCTGTCCCCGCAGCAATGCCTATATCAACTGTGGCCGCCCTCCTGCCGAGTCCCTGCAAGCCGCTGGAGTCCCCATCAGTTTGGGTACAGACGGTTTGAGCTCCAACTTTGATTTGAATTTATGGCACGAAGCTTCGTATCTCGCTGGTATATGGCAGGGAAATCTTTCCTTGACAGAACTGATCGCCATGATAACTCTCAATCCTGCCCAGGCCCTGGGCCTGGGTCGGGTAGCCGGAAGTTTGCAGCCCGGCAAGATAGATCGGTTTAGCCTTGTCCCAAAAGACCTGCAGGCTTCTATGCCTGTGTGACCCTCTTACCCCAAGGAGAGGAAATGCATTGGGCCCATTTTCACCTGCTGACCATTTCCGATCTTTCCACTGAGGACATTCGTACTGTATTTACAGTTGCCGAACGCTTTGCCGAAATGGCCCAGCGGCCGGTAAAAAAAGCCCCCACATTGAGAGGCAAAAGCGTCATCCTCTTTTTTGCCGAGCCCAGCACCAGAACCAAAACATCCTTTGACATGGCGGCCAAACGCTTATCTGCTGACACCTTTTCTCTGGCCCAAAGCGGAAGCAGCCTGCAGAAAGGAGAAAACCTGAAAGATACTGCTCTCACCCTGCAGGCGATGCACCCGGATGCCCTGGTCATCAGACATACCAGCAGCGGGGCGGCTCAGTACCTGGCCCAAAACCTTTCCTGCAACGTGATCAATGCCGGTGATGGATGGCATGCTCACCCCACCCAAGCCCTGCTGGATGGATTCACCCTGCACCAGGTCTGGTCTTCCTTTTCCGGCAAGACCTTGCTCATTCTCGGGGATGTCGCTCACAGTCGAGTGGCCCGTTCAGATGTCGCGCTCTTTCATAAGCTTGGGGTAAACCTCAGGGTATGCGCCCCCAAAACCCTGCTTCCCAGGGGGATCGACAACTGGCCGGTCCAAGTCTATACAGACCCGGCCTCAGCCTGCGCGGACGTAGACGCCATCCAATGTCTCCGTTTGCAGTTGGAACGACAAAGCTCAGGCCTTTTGCCCTCTTTGCGCGAATATGCCCAGGTATACGGCCTCCGTCCCTCCTTGCTCCAGGCGGCCCGACCCGAGGTCAAAGTCCTCCATCCCGGACCTATGAACCGCGGGGTGGAAATTGCCTCTGGTCTGGCTGATGCAGGCAACAGCCTCATCCTTTCCCAGGTCAGCGCCGGTGTAGCCGTGCGCATGGCCCTTTTGTACCTCTTTCTTACCCCGACGTCGAAGGAGTGATCATGTCTGCACCGGAATGCGTTGTGCGTAATGGAACCTGGCAGGAAAAAACCTGCGACGTCTTCATAGCCCAGGGCAAAATAGTTGATATTTTGCCCGCAGACCCAACCCGGACCTATGAAGGCCAGGAGTGCATCCAGGCCCAAGGCAACCTGCTTTTGCCCGGCCTTCTCGATGCCCATACCCACCTCCGCGAACCTGGACAGGAATACAAGGAAGATATTGCTTCCGGCCTGGCGGCGGCTGCCCGCGGAGGCTTCAGTCACATCATGTGCATGGCCAATACCAATCCAGTCAATGATTGTGCGGCCGTCACTGAGTTTCAACTTCAAAAAGCAGCTTGGGCAAAACCCCATGGACCATTTCTCCACCCCGTGGGTGCTTTGAGCAAGGACCTGGCCGGCCGGGAACTGGCTCCGTTTTATGAGTTGGCCGAAGCAGGCTGCGTGGCCCTGTCCAATGACGGCCTTCCAGTCGTGGACAATCACCTGTTCCGACGGGCTATGGAATACAGCACCGGGCCACAGCTTCTGATCATCGATCACTGTGAAGACCCTGCCCTTGCTGCAGATGGGGTGGTCAACGAAGGAATTATCAGCGATGCCCTGGGATTGCCCGGTCAACCAAGCATCGCCGAATCCCTGCAGGTGGCCCGGGATATTCTTTTGGCCAGCTATTTGCGTATTCCCGTCCATCTGGCCCACATCAGCACTCGAGAATCCGTCGAACGTATTGCAGAGGCCAAAAAAAACGGGGTTCAAATCACTGCGGAAACCTGCCCCCACTACCTGCTCTGGGATGAAGAGATGGTCCACGGGTACAATACATTGGCCAAGGTCAATCCTCCGCTGCGCACAAAGGACGACGTCCTGGCCTTACGGCAGGCAGTAGGCCAAGGGGTGATCGATATCCTGGTCACCGACCATGCCCCTCACGCAGATTTTGAAAAAGACGCTCCCTTTGCTCAGGCACCCAATGGCATATCAGGCCTGGATACCGCCCTGTCTTTGACCTGGTCCCTGATCCAAAAAGAGATCCTGAGCCTCAATGACCTATATAAACTCTGGGCATTTGCCCCCGGCGCTTTGTTCAACCTGCCGGTGAACACATTTGCCCCCGGTGATCCAGCTGATATCTGTATTTTTGATCCCCAGGCCAATTGGATTGTCAGCGATCACTCCATGGCTTCCAAAGGGAAAAACACTCCATGCATGGGCCAAAGCCTTCCCGGCCGGGTCATGGGCCTGATCATTCAAGGCCATCTGGTCCATTCCCAGGACTAAAATTGTACTATGGCTTCAATCCTCTATCTTCACCCTTGGGACAAACCCTTTGAGCATTTGTCACTTTGTCGATTATCCCAGAATACGAACTAGTACGTGAGTTTGATCAGTGATTTCTAATAATTTAATCTGGAGAATAGTGTAATCCAGAGGACAAAGTAACCCTGCGTCCCATTTGCCTTGACTTTCGAAATCGGATAGGAATAGTCGTTTGAGCGAAACTCACTACAGGTCGAGGAATGCAGAGTTTATGACCCAGCACTCTTCTTTGGCCCACAATTCCCCGCTGGGCATAATAGCCGGGGAAGGGCAGTTCCCGCTCCTGGTAGTCCAGGGAGCGCGACGTTTAGGGCGTCCTGTTGCAGCAATCGCATTCAAGGACCACACCCGGCCTGAAATATCCATGCTCGTTGACCATGTCGTTTGGCTTCGCCTTGGGCAGCTAAATAAGATACTTGTATTTTTCAAAAAACACCAGATAACCGAAATCGTCTTTGCCGGAGGCATCAATAAGCCGCGGGCATTTGATCTGCGCCCCGACTTGCGAGCGGCCAAACTCCTCTTTCAACTTCAAAGCAAAAATGACAATTCACTGCTCCACGGAGTGGTCAGCCTGATGGAGCGTGAAGGCTTCACACCTGTCTCGGCCCTCAAATTTGTCCCCTCGTTGCGTGCTCCGGCCGGGGTTTTGACCAAACGGGAACCAACAAAACAGGAAAAAGCAGACATTGAATTTGGATGGCCCCTGGCCAAGGAAATTGGGCGCATGGACATAGGTCAATGTGTTGTTGTCCGGAAAGAAATGGTCGTGGCTGTGGAAGCCATTGAAGGGACCAATGAAACCATACAACGGGCCGGCCGCCTGGGAGGCCGCGGCTGCGTTATTGTCAAAACATTCAAACCAGGTCAGGAGGAACATGTTGATCAACCAGCTGTGGGCCTGGAAACCATTCGGACCATGATCCAGGCCGGAGCCACGTGTCTGGCAGTAGAAGCTGACCAAAGCCTTTTTTTCGATCGCCAACAGGCCATTGACATAGCCAACGAAGCGAAGATTTGCATCGTGGGCTATCATGCTGATCTGGCATTGTAAACACGATCCGAGATACGAACTGTCAACCATTTTGCGAGTAGAGAATAAACATGCCCAATATATTTAACAAATTTCTTGGCATCTTTTCCAGCGACCTGGCTATAGATTTAGGAACCGCAAATACCTTGGTATATGTGCGAGGAAAAGGCGTGGTCCTCAACGAACCCTCTGTGGTTGCAGTCAAAAAAGACAACAAAGGGACAAGCAAAGTATTGGCTGTTGGCAATGAGGCCAAACGCATGCTGGGACGAACCCCTGGAAACATCGTTGCTATCCGACCAATGAAGGATGGGGTGATAGCAGATTTTGAAATCACTGAATCCATGCTCAGATACTTCATAGCCCAAGTGCACAACAGTCGACGTCTGGTTCGGCCGAGAATCATTATTTGCGTGCCCACAGGTATAACCCAGGTGGAAAAACGGGCGGTAAAAGAATCGGCCCAGAGTGCAGGAGCCAGAGAAGTCTACCTGATAGAAGAACCAATGGCCGCGGCCATTGGGGCCAACTTGCCTATCACCGAACCAACAGCCAATATGGTTGTAGATATTGGCGGTGGTACAACCGAGGTTGCGGTTATTTCCCTGGCCGGTATCGTGTACAGCAAGTCAGTCCGGGTGGGCGGCGACAAAATGGATGAATCCATCATGCACCACATAAAACGCAAGTACAATCTGCTCATAGGCCTGAGTAACGCCGAGCGAATCAAACAAAGCATTGGAGCAGCTTTCCCCGGCGACTACGACAGTCAGGAACTGGAAGTAAAAGGTCGAGACCTGGTCTCCGGCATACCCCAGCACTTAAAGGTCAACTCTGAAGAAATCCGAAATGCCATATCCGAAGAGGTGGCCACAATAACCCATGCAGTACGCATGGCCTTGGAACAGGCCCCGCCTGAACTCGCGTCCGACATCGTTGACCGGGGGATTGTGGTCACCGGTGGGGGGGCTCTGCTTCGAGGGCTTGATCAACTTCTGCGGGAGGAGACATCTTTACCCATCACCTTGGTCGACGATCCCTTATCCACTGTTGTTTTGGGCTCAGGCAAGGTGCTAGACAACTTAAACATCCTCAAAGACATAACCGTTGATTGATACCTTGTGCTTCCATTAAAGTTTCGTCATATCCTCCTGGTCTTTATCCTGCCCTTGTTTGTGTACTTATCCTTGTACACCTGGAATTGGAAGACAGGCCATTTAGACCGTATGGCCAGATACACCGGGCTGGAATTCGTTGGAACCATCCTATCTCCCGGCAAGTGGATCCATCGCCGGGTAAGCGTATGGGTGGATTCATATTTTTATCTGCACGATGTCCATGAAGAGAATAGGGCCCTGCGGGCAGAACTTCATGATCTGAAGTTGGAAATGATACCCCTTCACAAGCATGCCCAGGAAGCAATTCGTCTGCGCAAAATGATGGACTTCTCTCCACCTGCCCAATGGACGTTTCAAGGAGCTGACATCATCGGCAGTCAAGTAGGTCCCAATGCCGTTTTAAACTCATTGCTTATCAACAAGGGAGCCAAAGACGGCGTCACCCCCAACACGCCGATCCTCACTCCTGACGGGGTCGTTGGACGAGTACGGCAGGTGAGCCCTCACTTCTCGACAGTTCTGCTCATAACTGATCCCAACAGCAGCATCCCGGTCCGGGGCAGGCACAGTCGAACCAATGGGGTCCTTTGCGGTCAGGGTCCGCGAACTGCATTGCTGGTTAAACATGTCCCGCAAAATTCCCCTCTCTATGAATCCGAAGTCCTGGTCACATCAGGCCTTGCCGGCTTGTTTCCTGAAGGATTGCCTGTAGCCAGGGTTGATTCGGTTGACGTTTCCGATCTTTCCCTATTTAAAAACATCAAAGCTCAATCCATGGTGGCCATTGACCGCTTGGAAGAGGTTTTGGCCCTTCACCGACCACCATCTGAGCCGGACCCGAACCGGAAAATCAGTCCATGAGGCAAAACAGCGCCCTTCGCCTGACCCTGTGGTGGTTTTTGTTCACCGCTCTATGCATCTGGATTCATAGTTTCATCTCCGGCATTGACTGTTTTGGACCGGCAGTGCTTGTGCTCATGCATTTAAAACGTTACCGGGAGGCTATCTGGCTGACTCCAATGTGGATTCTGATCAATGAGGGCGCCGGCAGTCTGGCCTTTGGCTCCAGCCTTCTCTGGTTTGCAGGTTTGATCCTTCTCTTTCTCTTTTTGTGTCTTTTCTTAAGCAGTTCGAACCTTCTTTTTTTGTTTTCCCTCTCCCTTATGGCCGGGACCTTGCAGACCGGAATAATCGCTCTTATGGCTGCCCTGCAAGAGATCACCATCCCCTTTGAACGTATCGTTGTCCAGGGTATACTCACAGCACTTCTCTTTCCTGTATTCTGGTTCGCTATGCTTTTTGCTTTTCAACGTTGGGGGAGAACGAGACATGTTTCGGTCTGACCAAGTGAACACCCTGCCTCTTCATCGAGTGGTCATTCTGCAGATAGCAATTATCATTCTCTTTGCAACCATCTTTCTCCGTCTCTGGTACTTTCAAATCTACAAAGGGGATGTCTATGCCCGCAAAGCCGAGGCCAATATTACCCGGATTCAATCGCTTCATGCCCCGCGAGGGCTCATTCGAGACAGAAACGGCAATATTCTGGCGGACAACCGACCGGCTTACGGCTTGGCCCTCATCCGCGAAAATTCTGCTCACATCCCAACCACCCTGGCCCAGATAAGCTCATGGACGGGTATTTCAGAGGATCTCCTCTACAGCAGACTCAAAAAAGGCAAAGGCAAAGTTCAGCCATTTAATCCCTTGCTTCTGGTCCCCAATCTGACTTTCAAGCAACTGGCCTATATTGAAGCCAGGATCCACAACTGGCCGGATTTGAGCATAATCACCCGTCCTTTGCGCACCTATCCGTACGGTCCTCCTTTTTCCCATGTCTTGGGATACGTGGCCCAAGCCAATGAAGAAGAACTGCAGGCGAATCCCCGCCTGGCCCTTGGCGATATGATTGGCAAGCAGGGAGTGGAAAAGTCTTTTGAAGAAATTTTGCATGGTCAAAAAGGGCGTAAGCACCTGCAGGTAAACGCCCAGGGTCGGACCTTGCGCTCGCAGGTCATAGCTAGGCCTGAACCTGGAACGAATCTTGACCTGAGCATTGATTGCAGCCTTCAGCAACTTGTATGGGACAGCCTTGAACAGCATGCCGGTGCAGTTGTGGTTATGGAACCTATCACTGGACAGATTTTGGCACTTGTCAGCAAGCCTGGCTACGACAACAACCTTTTTGTCCAGGGCTTAAGTTCAAGGGACTGGAAAAAACTGCTCCACGATCCAAGCCATCCTTTGCAGAATCGAGTTATCCAAAGCACCTATCCTCCCGGTTCCGTTTTCAAACTTGCAGTTGCCGGATGTGCCCTGGCTCGCTCAGATATTACCACATCCACAAGCTTTTATTGTCCAGGATATTACCGTCTGGGCACCGGTGTCTTTCGCTGCTGGAGACGGCAGGGGCATGGGAAACTGGCGATGAGCGATGCCATTGCCAGATCATGTGATGTCTATTTCTATAACTTAGGCGAACAACTGGGGATTACCAGGTTGAGCAAATTCTGCAGACAGGTCGGCTTTGGTCGACTGACCGGCATACGTCTGCCAAACGAAAGTTCAGGCCTTATACCGGACAAGGAATGGAAATTACAGCATGTTGGCAAAGCCTGGCAAGGAGGCGAATCTGTCATCACGGCCATAGGACAGGGATACACGACGTCCACTCCATTGCAGATAGCTCGTTTTATTTCTGCCCTAGTCAATGGCGGACACCTCCTCCAGCCCCAACTCCAAAATGACGACCACCCGAACATACAGGGACGTCTCCCCCTGCGGGACAAAGATCGTCAATTCCTGCGCCAAGCCATGATCCAGTCAGTTGCGGATCGGCATGGCACAGCCCGCAGCCTCCAACTGCCTCAAGTGACCATTGGGGCAAAAACCGGCACAGCTCAGGTGGTTCGGCTGACTGAAAAGCACGAAGACAAAGATACAGAAGAAATACCGTACAAATATCGTGATCATGCCTGGATGGCTGGTTTTGCCCAACAAGGAGATCGTATATATGTTACGGTCGTCCTGGTTGAACATGGCGGAAGCGGCAGCTCAGCTGCCGGGCCCATAGTCAAAGATATTTTCACCCATCTCTTTGAAGAATAAGCCGAGGGCCTGCCCATGTCTCCATTTGACCGCCGTCTTTTTACTCACCTTAATTGGTCCCTGCTTCTTGTTGCACTTACCCTGTTCGGACTAGGGGTTATAAACCTCTACTCTGCCAGTTCCCTGCGTGGGGAAACCGGGATGACCACAGTCAGCTTTTACCAGAAGCAGATGATTTGGGGCTTGATCGGGCTTGGCGGACTGATCCTTTGCAGTTCGTTTGATTACCGCCATCTGCGCAGTCTGGCCTGGCCTCTCTACTGGGTATCGTTAGTTCTTCTTTTCATAGTTTTTTTGACCGGCGAGTCCATCTACGGCGCGGCACGATGGATTGATTTCGGTTTTTTCCACTTCCAGCCCACTGAACTGACCAAGTTAAGCTGCCTCCTGCTCTGTGCCCTCTTTCTTACCCGCACCCCAGGGCTTTTGACCTGGACAACCTTAAGCAAATATTTAGGTATTATCGCCCTACCGGTTGCACTCATTATTTCCCAGCCAGATCTTGGATCAGGTCTGAACATCCTCCTTCTGGTCGGCGGCATGATGTTTTATCACGGGATTCAGACCAGGGTTTTTGGAACTCTGGCCCTTATTCTTCCTGCTTTGATGCCCCTATGCTGGTTTGGTCTGCATGATTACCAAAAAGAACGTGTTCTGACTTTTTTACACCCGGAAAATGATCCCCTGGGGGCGGGATACAACATCCTGCAATCACAAATTGCTATTGGTTCAGGCCAAACCTGGGGCAAAGGATTCCTCGAAGGAACGCAGAGCCAACTGCGCTTTCTTCCAGAAAAACACACAGATTTCGTGATGGCTGTTTTTGGGGAAGAATGGGGATTTGTCGGATCAAGTCTTTTGCTCATCCTGTTTTGCTTCTTTTTGTACCAAATTATGCTGATCATCCAGGACTCAAAAGATCGATTTGGTCATTACCTCAGTGTAGGGGTGTTTTTTTACTTTTTTTGGCAGATCGCCATTAATATGGGTATGGTCCTCGGACTTATGCCTGTTGTCGGCATTCCTCTGCCATTTCTCAGCTATGGCGGAACCTCAAACGTAATCAATTTTTGTTTTTTAGGCCTGGCCCTCAATGTCTCAATGAGGCGTTTTGTGTTTAAAAAAGGCTAATCTACATCCATCCTTGTTGATCAAATTCTTCAACAAATCCAATTGGGTTTTCTTGGACTATACGGCGAAGGCCTTGACATCAACGGCTATTAATAATTATTATCTGTACTCAAAGGACAACATCATATGCTTGCATCCCCAATGAAAATCCTTCATAGTTTGCATAAGCTGGTGGTTGTTTCTTTATATTTTTGTAACAATTTTAGCCAAAGGAGAGTCAGAATGGCCACACAACTCGAAGTGTACAAATGCAATGCGTGCGGGAATATTGTCGAGGTCCTTCACGGTGGCGCAGGCGAACTTGTCTGCTGTGGACAGCCAATGGAACTGCAAGAGGCTGCAAGTGTGGACGCTGCCAAGGAAAAGCATGTTCCGGTCATTGAAAAAACCGGTTCAGGGTTTAAGGTCACGGTTGGTTCAACTGCTCATCCCATGGAAGAAAAACACTATATCGAATGGATCGAACTGATTGTCGACGGCAAAGCATACAGAGAATTCCTCAAACCCGGCCAGGCACCGGAAGCCGAATTCTGTGTCCAGGCTTCCCAGGTAACGGCCAGGGAATACTGCAACATCCACGGTCTGTGGAAGGCTGAAGGCTAACAGGGTTGCACACTGCGCGCCGCGTGGCATCGACCACGCAGCGTGCCTGGAAATGATCTGATATCACAAGAAGAACCAAGGAGGAAATGCAATGGACAAATGGGTATGCGGCGTATGTGGTTATGTTTATGATCCGGCAGAAGGCGATCCGGAAAACAACATCCCGGCTGGAACAAAATTTGAAGATCTCCCAGACACCTGGGAATGTCCAGTGTGCGGTGCAGGCAAGGATGAGTTCAGCAAAGAAGAGTAAGCATGTCCTGCCCGCCGGCATACTCATGTCCGGCGGGCAGGCATAAAGCCATGAAGAAAAAATCATACTCCAATCGAACATTGCGGAGCAAGCTGCTAGCCACTCTCAGCGCGAATGATTGGTTTAGACTGTGGACCAAGATGCATGCTGACATTCCGACCCAGCATCTGATCTCTCCCCTATTTTCCGCTCTTTTCTCAACCCGAGAGGAAATTCATTGGCGGGCCGTATTCTGTATGGGCCAGACTGTCTCATCCCTGGCAAGGAAAAGTCTGGAATCAGCCAGGGTGGTCATGCGCAGGTTGATGTGGTCCTTAAACGATGAATCCGGAGGCATAGGCTGGGGAGCACCCGAAGCCATGGGAGAAATAATGGCCAGACACCCTCGTCTGGCTGAGGAATACGCATCGATACTCTGTTCGTACATCATCCCCAGTCAGGGACCGGACAATTATCTGGAATACCGTCCTTTGCGGCAGGGGGCATACTGGGGTATAGCCCGTCTTGCCCAGGCCAGCCCCGAGTATGTCCAGTCGTGCCGAAAAGATCTGGAATACGGATTAGAGAGAGAAACGGAGCCGAAAACCCTGATCTTCATTTGCCTGGCCCTCACGCAGTTCAAAGAATTTTCAGCAAAGACCACAGCAAACCTGCACGATCTTTCGCAACGGGATGAAACGGCTCGAATTTACTGGAACAACCAGTTTCAGTGCATGTCCTTGCGCAGTCTGGCCCAAAGTGTCTTACAAAAAAATCCTTTGCTTTAACCGGTCCTGTGTCTCGCTTTGCCTTTGTGCATCTCATCTTGCAGCCATTGCCCAAACTCGTGATCCTGCCCAATCTCCCCGGCGATGTCCAGACAGACATCTAATACGCAAAGCCGGGAATCGGCCACAGCCTCCAGCTTCACTTTGTCCTTCGGGGTGCAGACGATATACCGGGCTTTACACTCCGTGGCCCTTTGGCTGATGATCGACCAATCTTGGCTGGTGTAGGGGTGGTGATCAGGAAATTGCATATGGTCCAAGGGCGGATCAAAAAATACTTGGCGGGCTGAGAACTCCACTCCAGACGGATTGCCGACTGCACTCACCAGGATATACGTCGCACTCGGTTCTACGGGGCTGTGGTCAAAGATTTTGCAAACACCCCGTGTATGGTACGAGTAAGAAAACATGGGCACACCCAACTGCGGTATCCTGTCCTGGACGGTCTGAGCCATGGCATGCCCACGTTCTGGGTCAGCATGAAAAAGCAGGGCCGAAGCACGCCTTAAGGCATTTGCCCCTTCCCTCCACGGCCCGGAGGGTATGACCCGGTTCCAGTTTTGGCTTAAATCTTCGGGCCGAAAAAGAAGCAAATTAATATCTCTTTGGACTGCCAGGTGCTGGAATCCGTCGTCCAGAATATAGACGTCGGGTCGTATTTCCTGCCAGGCCCATTGCCCAGCCCTTTTGCGGTTTGGATCAACCACCACCCATGCCTCCGGGTGCTCCCGGGCCAGCATCAATGGCTCGTCACCTGCAGATGCTACAGCACTTTCTGGATGAACGTAGTAGGGAAGATGTGGAGGATTGGCCCGGTACCCCCGGGTCAGTACAGCCGATTGCAGTCCGAGCCGTTCACACCAGGTCAGCAACCAGGAGCACAGCGGGGTCTTTCCACTTCCCCCCCAGTTGATATTCCCAACGGAGATACAAGGCACCGGGGGCCGCCAGGAAGGCAGCCATCCCCGGTCATAGCCTTGGGCCCTCACTTTCATCAGTCCTGCGTATATTTTACCGGCCAAAGAAAGAAGCACACTATTCCCGCATCTGTCCCAAGAAGTGGAGCAAAAACAGAAAAAGGTTGATGAAATCCAGATACAGGGTCAAAGCTCCCAGAATTGTTCCCCTGCGTACCGCTGTGGCATCGTCCATGGGCGCTGACTCTCCCATTCTGGTCAGTTTTTGGGTGTCATACGCAGTGAGCCCGACAAAAATGAGCACTCCCAGGCCGCTGACCACAAAATCGATCATGGGACTCTGGATGAATATATTTACCACCATGGCCAGGATTATCCCGATCAGGCCCATGAACAGAAAGCTCCCCCAGCCGGTGAGATCCTTGCTGGTAGTCATTCCGTACAGGCTCATGGCCCCAAACATGCCCGCACAGACAATAAACGTACTGACCACCGAAGCCGGCGTATACACGGAAAGCACGGCCGAAAGAGTGATTCCGTTTAAGGTACTGTAGAACAGAAAAAGACCTGTGGCCGTGGCACCGGACATCCGGCTGATGCCCGCACTGACCGCCAGGACCAACCCCAATTCAACTGCAATAAGTCCAAACAGGACCATGGGATTGCCGAAAACCAGGGCCATCATGCCTGGACTGGAAGCCGTAAAATAGGCTGCCCCTGCCGTCAGTGCCAGGCCGGCCCCCATCCACCGGTAGATCCCCTGCATAAAGGCATTGAGGACCTGAGTCCGGCTTTGTACCTGTGTATGGTGCGTTTTTCCTTCCATTGCTCTTCTCCTAACAAAAATGTGTCTGTTCTCGTCGTTTTTTCCTATTCTCTAGAGAGTCTATGTACCCGGTCGAATCAATCCACGTCAAGCCTTGGACAAGTTCACTGGCAGGGCAAATTTGTTCTCCCTGAATGACCTCTAACTCTGTGCTCTCTGTGGCCTCTGTGGTGAAATATATGATACGTTTTGCCGGGT
>Ga0182239_1000196_pt1 | contig 22924 bp, 7 predicted proteins | sample hydfrate6_PW_210_FD_132456 | JGI IMG/M metagenome (GOLD analysis project Ga0182239, IMG submission 132456) | Subsurface microbial communities from deep shales in Texas, USA - hydraulic fracturing test 6_PW_210 | ecosystem: Environmental > Aquatic > Deep subsurface > Shale gas/oil reservoir >... | reverse complement strand
TGACGAGCCGGCCGGCGCCGGCCGGCTCGTCAAACAGGGCAATTCCCAAAATCACCGTGCCCACCGCACCAATGCCCACCCATACTGCATAGGCCGTGCCCACGGGCAGGCTTTTCATGGCCAGCCCCAGCAGCCAGACACTGGCAATCATTGCCCCTATGGTCCACACACTGGGCCATAGCCGGGTAAAGCCCTGGCTGTATTTCAATCCAATGGCCCAGCCGGTTTCAAACAAACCCGCAAGAATCAATACAATCCATACCATGGGTATTTTCCTGTCTCTGTTTCTCAGTCTGCCGGATTGCCGCTGATGTCAGTAATAATGGGAAATTGGCAATTGTGGACTTCTGTTTCCCGGCAATCCCGGAAATGGTCCGGATGACCTTGCTGATTTTGCCATAGCAGAACCTGCCGGCACAGACAACGGGGATTTATTCGCATTTATCATTTTTCCGCGTTTTGGATCCACGGGTTTTTCAAACCATGTTTTCAATATGGCAAAACTGTGATATTCATAACAATCAGGTTTCATTTTTGCCTGCATAGGTTTTTAACTTCCTTTGGATGTGTTTTACAGATGGCCTACTACTCCCATGTCAGCACAGGCTGGAAAAGCCTGGATGAAATCATTGATCACCTTCGCCGGGGCGATAACGTGGTCTGGCAGGTCGACAGCATTGAGGACTACCAGCGTCTTGTGACACCCTTTGTCAACAGCGCACTGGCAAGAAATGAGCGGGTGGTCTACATGCGTTTTGCCCGCCATATTCCGCTTGTGGAGCCCAGGGACAATATCGTTGTCTATCACTTGAGAACCGAAAACGGGTTTGAGTCCTTCTCCGCCGAGGTCCACGGCATTATCACCCGGCAGGGGCGGGATGTCTGCTATGTTTTTGATTCATTGTCGGATCTGCAGCATGTCTGGGCCACGGACCTGATGATCGGGGATTTTTTTTTCATCACCTGCCCGTATTTGTTTGAGCTCAATACCACCGCCTATTTCGGAATTTTGAGAAACCGGCATTCTTTTAAGGCCATCGCCCGCATCCGGGAGACCACCCAGGTGCTCATTGATGTCTACAACTACCAGGGTCAGGTGTGTGTGCATCCCATTAAGGTCCAGCACCGCTATTCACCCACCATGTTTTTCCCCCACATCAAGAAAAAAGACGAGCTGATGCCGGTGATCAACAGCGTGGAGGCCACCCGGCTGTTTTCCTACCTGGCCGATCACCAGACGGTCAGCGCCCAGCGGCGCCTGGACTATTGGGACCGCCTTTTCATGCAGGCCCGCAGCCTTCTGGAATCCGGGGCCGGGGCTGCGGAAAAAAAAGACATGGTCGAGCAGTTAAGCCGGCTGCTGCTGACGCGCAACAAGCGGCTTTTGTCCATGATCCGCAGGCATCTGGGCCTGGAAGATCTGCTGATGATCAAAGAAAGACTCATCGGCACCGGTTTTATCGGCGGCAAATCCTTGGGCATGCTCATGGCCCGCAAAATCCTGACCCAGGACAGCGCCTTTGACTGGTCACAGGTGATAGAGCCCCATGATTCGTTTTATATCGGTTCGGACGTGTTTTATTCCTATATTGTTCAAAACGGCTGGTGGAAGCTGTTTATGGCTCACAAAACCCGTACGGGCTATTTCAGCCGGGCCGCGGAACTGCGGGAGAAGATGTTAAACGGGGTGTTTCCCGAAGAGATCACCGAGCAGTTCCAGCTGATGCTTGAGTATTTCGGCCAGTCGCCCATTATCGTGCGTTCCAGCAGTCTGCTCGAAGACGCTTTCGGAAGCGCCTTTGCCGGAAAGTATGAGAGCTTTTTCTGCGTCAATCAGGGTTCTCCGGAAAAACGCTATGAAAAGTTCGAGGAAGCCGTCAGGCGGATCTTTGCCAGCACCATGAGCGAAGACGCCCTGGCCTACAGGCTGCAGCGGGGCCTGGACCAGATGGATGAGCAGATGGCGCTTCTGGTGCAAAGGGTATCAGGCGCCTATCATCGGAGTTTTTTCTATCCTGAGCTGGCCGGCGTGGGGCTTTCCTACAATCCCTTTGTCTGGAAAAAGGGCATGGACCCGCATGCCGGAATGATCCGGCTGGTATTCGGCCTGGGCACCCGGGCGGTTAACCGGGTGGAAAATGACTATCCCAGAATTGTGGCTGCAGACGACCCCCTGGTGCGTCCGCTTGCGGGCATGCATGATATCCGGAAATTTTCCCAGCATTACATTGACCTGCTCAACCTGGAACAAAACGATATCCAGAGCCTGTCTGTCCAGGATCTGCTGGAAAAACAGCGGCCGGAAAAGTTTGACTTACTGGGTGCCCGGGATGAAGAAGCCGCCAGGGAAATGCGCCGCATGGGGCGGCCGGAAAAAGATATCTGGATTCTGACCTTTGATCCGTTTTTGACCCACACGCCGTTTATTGACTGGATGAAGCGCATGCTGGGCCGGCTGGAAAAAGCCTATGAATACCCGGTGGATGTGGAATTTACCGTTAACTTCAATCAGTCCGATCAGCTCCAGATCAACCTGCTCCAGTGCCGGCCGCTGCAAACCATTGGTGACAGAAGCCGGGTGTTTCTGCCCAGCACCGTAGCCCCGGACCGGATTCTGGTCCGGACGGAAGGCAATTTCATGGGCGGCAATATCAGCCAGCCCATATCCCGGATTATCTTCGTGGATCCCGAGGCCTATGCCGGGCTTTCCCGTTCGGAGAAATACAGCGTGGCCCGCCTGGTGGGCCGGTTAAACCGGCAGATCCCCAGTCGGGAGAAAATGCCCACCCTGCTCATGGGCCCGGGGCGCTGGGGGACCCATACCCCGGAGATGGGCGTTGCCGTTCATTTCTCGGAAATCAACCATATTGCCGCCATTGCCGAAATCAGCTACCAGGACGGCAGCCTGATCCCGGATCTCTCCTTTGGAACCCATTTTTTCCATGATTTGATTGAAACCGGGATTTTTTACCTGGCCATTTATCCGGAATCCCAGGGTGTGGAATTCAATGCCGGCTGGATCCGGTCACTGTCAAACGTATTGGAAGAAACCGCCGAAGAAGACACCCGGCTTTCTCAAGTTGTCCGGGTGGTGGACACAGCCGGTTTGGGCTTAAAACTTCAGTCTGATGTGGCAAAACAAAGGGTGATCTGCTACCGGGAATAACGCCCCGGCAGATCACCCTTTGTCTGGTTTTTTGCGGAATTTGGGTTCACACTACGCCGTAGGCGAGCATGGCCTTGGCCACCTTGACAAAACCGGCAATATTGGCGCCCATGACGTAATTGCCTTTTTTCCCGTAGGCCTCTGCCGCATCCAGGCAGGATTGATGGATGTCTTTCATGATCGTCTGCAGCCTGCGGTCAACTTCCTCCCGGCTCCAGGACAGCTTGAGGCTGTTCTGGCTCATTTCCAGGCCCGAGGTGGCCACGCCTCCGGCATTGGCCGCTTTTCCCGGACCATAAAGAATACCGTTGTCCTGGTAGACTTTTACGGCTTCCGGGGTGGATGGCATGTTGGCGCCTTCGGCCAGGCACATGCACCCGTTTTTGATCAGGGCTTCGGCGTTTTGGGCATCGATTTCATTCTGGGTGGCGCACGGCAGGGCAATGTCGACCTTGATTTCCTGCTCTTGGATCACATCCCAGACGCTCTTCCCTTCAAAGCAGACAGTCTTGTATTTGTCTGCGTATTCCGATATCCGCCCGCGGTGGACGTTTTTGAGCTCCATGAGATAGCAGGTCTTGTCGTTGTCAATACCCTTTTCATCGATGACCGTGCCGGCAGAATCCGAAACCGAAACAATCCGGCCGCCCATTTCGTTGACCTTTTCAATGGCAAATTGCGCCACGTTGCCCGATCCGCTGACAGCCACTGTTTTGTCCTTGAAATCCAGGCCTTTGGTGGCCAGCATTTCAGCGGCAAAATAGACGGTGCCGTAGCCGGTGGCCTCGGGCCGGATCAGGCTGCCGCCGTATTCCAGGGCCTTTCCGGTTAGCACGCCGGTATGCTCGTTGCGAATCTTTTTGTAATATCCGTACAAATATCCGATCTCCCGTGCCCCCACGCCGATGTCACCGGCCGGCACATCGGTTTCCGGGCCGATATGCCGGTACAATTCCCGCATGAAGGCCTGGCAGAACCGCATGATTTCATTGTCGGTCTTGCCCTTGGGGTCAAAGTCGGAGCCGCCTTTGCCGCCGCCCATGGGCAGGGTGGTCAGTGAATTTTTAAAAACCTGTTCAAAGCCCAGAAACTTGATGATGCTTAAATTGACCGAGGGATGGAACCGGATGCCGCCTTTAAACGGGCCGATGGCATTGTTGAACTGAACCCGGAAACCGCGGTTGACATGAACCTCCCCCCTGTCATCAACCCAGGGAACACGGAACAAAATGGCCCTTTCAGGCTCCACGATCCGCTCATAAATCCCGGCCTTGACAAATTCCGGGTGCTTTTCAGCCGTGGGCTCAAGGGTTTCGAGCACCTCGGTGACGGCCTGATGAAACTCCTTCTGGCCGGGGTCTGTGTGTTTGACTTTTTCAATAACGCTTTGAATTACCGACATTCACTGGCCTCCTTAAAGATAAAAAAATGGTTCCGGATAAGGTTAGGGGTTATTTGACAATATAAATTTTGCCCATGGATGCAGAGGCGATGGCACCGTCGGGCTTTTTTTGAAAATACTGGAAATCATTTTCTCCGATGCCGTCGATGCCGGAAAACTCCGTCATGAGTTCGGAAAGGCGGTCAAAACCGCTGCCGAAAAAGGCAAGCTTGGAAAAAAACGGTCTCTGGCGCTGAAAATCAACAGGCACGGCAAAGTGCGCCGGAAAAAGGGGATCGCCCACTACCAGGAGATATCTTTGAGGGCTTTCCAGGAGATTGTAGTCTGCGGCGATGTCAGCGGCCCGTACCGGGAAAAAATCATTTTGCAGGATTCTGCCGGCCTCACCGGCGTCAATGTCGTTAACAGCCATCAGATCCGGGCAGTCAAAATATCCCAGGATGTAGAGGCAGATGCCAAAGCTGCTGATCTGTTCATACACGGGGTTGTCCCGATCGCACATCATCAGGACTTCATCAATGCGTTCCCGGATTTCCAGGCCCTGGCGCCGGATTTTTTCCAGGTTTGCCGATACAGCGGTGTTTTGGAAACCGTCTTTGGGTCCGGTCTTCCGGCCGGATGTGTGCTGGGTATACATGGGAGCCCTCCTTGTTTGCATGCGAACCGTCTGAAAATCGACTTTTACGAGTCCATCATCATTATTGTCAGGTGATCCGTTTTTGTCCAAAGGAGGATGCAGGGGGCATGCCAGAATGCGGAGCTTATGATGATCTATGATAAAATATTGAAATTAAATAAAATAATTATAAAAAGGGTTGCAGTTCAGAATAAAAGGACTTTTTATGTGGTTGAATAAAGGCATGCGGTCCTGGCAATACAGGCGGATTTGGGTCGGGAAATGCGGATAATCCCGCGGCTGCGGGTCTTTGCCGGATTTGTATGAATTTTGAACAGCCGATGGCAGCTTTTGCACAAATCTGCGAAAGCGGTTTTACTCACCTTCGGGTTCCTGGTTTTCCTTTTGAGTTTGTTTTTTGATCCGGTGCCGGAGGGTGTTTCTGCTGATGCCCAGCATTTCTGCCGCCTTGACCTGATTGTTGCCGCATTCTTCCAGGGCTTTGCGGATCAGGGTTTCTTCCACGATTTCGATGATATTGGCGTGAATGTCCTGCTCGGAAATCCGGAAAATATCCGGCAGTATTTCTTCGAGTTTTTCCTTGAGCCGATCAATGAGCTGCTGGCGGCTCATTTTTTGAAGCTGTGGGCTGTCATCAGCACCCGGGATCATCAGGCTGCCCTCGGAAATCACCCCGCCGGTGCACAGCAGCACTGCCCGGCGCACGCAGTTTTCCAGTTCCCGGACATTTCCGGGCCAGAAATAGTCGTTGAGTTTGCGCAGGGCCGATTCAGACACATAGCATCCCGGCCGGTCGTATTCCGCTGCAAACCGGGCCAGAAAATATTTCACCAGTTCGGAAATGTCTTCCCTGCGGTGCCGCAGGGCGGGCAGATCCAGGGAAATAACCTTCAGCCGCCAGTAAAGGTCTTCCCTGAACCGGCCGGCCCGGACTTCTGCCTCCAGGTCCTTGTTGGTGGCCGCAATGATGCGCACATCCACTGTGATGGGCTGGCCGCTGCCGAGCCTTTCGATTTCCCCTGTCTGCAGGGCCCGCAGCAGCTTGGCCTGCAGGGGCGGTGACATTTCGCCGATTTCATCCAGAAACAGGGTGCCCTTGTGGCATCGCTCAAATTTTCCGATATAGGTCCGCTCCGCACCGGTGAAGGCCCCGCGCTCATGGCCGAACAGCTCGCTTTCAAACAGGGACTCGGGGATGGCCGCGCAGTTCACTGCTATAAACGGTTTTTCCCGCCGCCGGCTGTGATGATAAATGGCCCGGGCGGCCAGTTCCTTTCCTGTGCCGCTTTCCCCGGTAATCAATACAGGCACGTCCTTTTCCGCCACCTGGCCGATGAGCTTGTAGATTACCTGCATTTGGCGGCTGGAGCCGATCATCTGCAGGCTGTCGCGGCTGTCTGCGGGCTGCGGCTGGTCAGCAGACGGGGCCGGAAACAGGACAATCTGTTTCATTTGCCGGCTGACCTGCAGGGCCTCGGACACGATGCGGGTCAGGTCTTTTTTCTCAAAAGGCTTGACCAGGTAATCATAGGCCCCGCGCTTCATGGCCTCTATGGCCAGATTGGTGGTGCCATAGGCGGTCATGAGGATCACCGGGGTTTTGACCTCGATTGCGCGGATTTCCGAAAGGGTGTCAAGCCCGTTGAAATCCGGCATCTTGTAATCGAGCAGTATCAGGTCAAAGTCCTGCTGCCCGATGGTTTCAATGGCCTGCCGCCCGCTGCCGCAGGCAGTGACCGCATATCCTTTTCTCTGGAAAAACCGGCTCAGAAAATGGATTAAGCCGTCGTCGTCATCAATGAGCAGTATCTTGTCCATGGTCCTTGTTTACCGGATGGCTGGATTCAATGGGAATATACAGGTGAAATACGGTGCCTGTTCCGGGCGTGCTCTGCACCCCGATGGTGCCGCCGTGGCTTTCGATGGTGTTTAACACCAGGGGCAGACCCAGTCCCGTGCCTGCGGCCTTGGTGGTGTAAAAGGGTTCAAACAGGTTTTCCATCTGTTGTTCGGAAATGCCGCAGCCGGTATCCTGCACATCGATGCGCACGCAGGCGACGGTGTGATTGTTTTGGGCAAACCGGTCGGTTTCCGCTGATACGCTCAGGGTGCCTTGCTCCTCCATGGCCTCCAGGCAATTGACCATGAGGTTGACCAGGGCCTCGGCCAGCAGTTTTCTGTCGCCGAAAACCGCGGGAAGAGGATCCTGGATGCGGGTTTTAAGGCTGCATTCCTGGCGGTTGGCCAAAGGGCGGATCATGTATAGCACATCCTGGATAAGCACGGAAACATCAATGACGGAAAAGACCAGTTCCTCGGGCTTGACAAAATCGAGAAACCGGTTGACGGAAGATTCAATCCGGTTGATCTGTTTCATTGCAATCCGGAAATCCTCCTGGTCTTCAGCGCTGTTGGCGATCTGTTCCTGGGCGGATTCCAGATACAGCTTCAGCGATGTCAGGGGAGTGCGGATTTCATGGGCCACGGCCGCGCCCATGCGTCCCATGGCGGCAAATTTTTCAGACCGCTCGGCCATGCGCCGGGTTTTTTCCAGCATAATGTCGGTTTCCCTGAGCTGGGCATCTTTTAAACCCACTTTTTCCCGGAGATGGTGCTGCCGCTGCTGCAGCTTGACATACATGTGTTCAAAGGCCCGGTAGAGCATCCCGATTTCGTCCTTGCGGGCGGTTTTCACAATGGGCTGGTCGGTTTTGGAATCGGCGATCATATCAGCATACCGGCTCAGGCGCCGGATCGGGCCCACGATGTGATAGGAGATCATCCAGGTGAGGGCCAGGGCCGAGCCGATGCACAAAAAGACCGTCAGGTAGATGATGGATTTCAGGGTGCTGGCGCTTTCAAAGGCTTCTTTCCTGTCCTGTTCCACCACAATATACCAGTCTGTGCCGGAAACGTTCATTGAAGTGCCCAGCACTTCAATGCCCCGGTAGTCCAGGTAGGCCTTTTCCCTGTCCCTTTTTTCAAAGATGTTTTTGAAACTGTCGGACTGGGAAATGTTTTCCGACAGAATCCGGCGGGGTTCCTTGTGGGCCAGAAACTGCCCGTCTTCATTGACCAGGTAGCATTCCCCGGTTTCTCCCAGAAAAATGTTGAGAATAAAGAAAATAATCTTTTTGGTGCCCACCTGGCCGTAGATGGTGCCGGCCCTTTTTTCACTATTTGGTGAAAAAATCGGGGCGGACACATAAAATGAGGACTCATGCTGGCGGGGGGCGTATGTGATCTTTGATATGCGAAGGGTTGTATCCGAAGCCGCCGGTTCAGGCGGGGGCTGCACCGGGCGGGTGCCGCTGTTGCAAATCATTCGGCCGTCTGCGGCCACCACTGTAAGGTTTTTATACACTCCGTATTTTTTGCGGATCAGATCCAGATAGGGCTGGACTTGCTCTACATCCATGGATTGGACCAGGGAGGTGCCGGCCATGACCTCCATGTCGGCCTTGCGTTCATCAAGCCAGCGCTCGAGAATGGCGGTCTTGTCTGTTGCCGCGTTTTCCAGCTGCCGCATGACCATGCTCACAATGAGCTTTTCCGTGATCTGCAGGGAAAACCACCCGATAACCATCAGCGGAACCAGGGCCAGCACCAGAAAGATAATCATTACCTTGGTGCGCAGGTTCCACAGCGGCCTGTTTGGGGCTTTTTTTCGGGCATGTGAAGCGTTTGGGTCCAAATTCGGATCTCCTGGAAAAAACAGACAGGCGATTGCAATGCCTACCGGGGTTTCTAAAAAAGATCCAGGGGCGGGTCAAGCAATAAGTATCCGGGCCGGGTGGTGTTGACAAAAAAAACGATTTTGCCCGGTGCGGCTTTCTGTTATTCCAGAACAAGACTTGCGCGTAACCGGAGTCCGATATTGGGCGTTGAAAACCGGTTGTTTTTTTGCAACCCAATAAGGGTGATGCAGTCGTAAAAAGTCCTAAAACTGGTATAATCGCTAACCCAAAAAAATAACTTCTTGATTTTACATAACACTTAATCACTTAACACTTGATGGATTCGTAAAAAGTCAGTTTTTATAATTGCCTGATTTTTATTAATATTTACTATTTTTTTCTTGCTATCTGCTGCTGGTTTTGATATACAAAATATTATAATATCAACCAGTTAAATGGAAAAGACATGATACGAATCAAAGATCACAACCAGCTGCCGTTATTTGACCCTTGGCACTTTTTGAGCCCCAAGCGGCGGCGCATGCTCGATGAGAGCTGGCCCGGACTGTTCCGTGAGCATCTGCTAACAGAATTGCCGGTCGATAAAATCCGCCCGTTTCTCAGGCAAGATTTCGGGGCGCCCAGCAAAGAGCTCTATACTCTTTTGGGGGCGTTGCTTTTCCAGCAGGCCATGGACCTAAACGACGCCCAGTGTGTTGAGCAGTTGTCGTTTAACATCCAATGGCACTACGCGCTAAACATTACCGAAGACAGCGACAGCGCCAAGTACATCAGTGAAAAGACCCTGTGGCACTGGCGCCAGGTCCTTGCCGAAAACGGTTTGGATCAACTCATCTTTGATAAAATCAGCACAAAGCTTGCCGGGGTTTTTAATGTCAACACCGACGAGCAGCGCATCGACTCGGTGCACATCAAATCCAATATGCGCAGGCTGGGCCGTATCGGTATTTTCACCCAAACCATCAGCAAGTTTTTGGTGAACCTAAAACGCCATCATCGCGATCTGTTCGATACAATAGATCAAGAACTGATCAACCGCTATGGTTCTCAAAAAGCACTGGCTGCTTTTTCCCTGGTCAAGCCCAGCGACTCGGCCAAAACCCTGGATCAGGTCAGCACGGATCTGTTCCATTTAATAGAGCAGTACAAGGATCAAGCCGCCGTTTGCAGCATGCACAGCTACAAGCTCATGCAGCGGGTGTTATCCGAGCAGTGCGATCTTCAGACCGATGAGGCCAGCAAGGTGGTCGTCAAAAAGCCCAAACAGATCCCGGCCGATTCACTTCAGAATCCCAGCGATCCGGATGCCGCATACAACGGCTACAAGGGACAGGGCTATCAGGTTCAGCTCATGGAAAGCTTTACCCGCACCCAGGATCAAGACCAGAAGGATCAAACACTGAACCTGATCACCCATGTGGCCGTTGAAAGAGCCTGCGCCCATGACGCCAATGCCCTGATCCCCGCCATCGAAGCCAGCCAACAGCTCGGATTAAAACCCAAAACCATTTTGGCTGACACCCTTTACGGTTTTGATAAAAACCAGCAAGCAGCAAAGCAGAACAAGGTTGAAGTGATCGCCCCCACGGCTCATGGGAACAAAAAAGACCGAAAAAGAGATCTGACCAGCTTTACATTTGACTCATCCGGTCGCGTTACCCGGTGTGCAGCTGGCCGCAGCTCGGTAAAGGTCTCTTATAAGAAAAAGACCAGGCGCTACAGTGCATGGTTTAATCTGGATCATTGCTCCAACTGCCCCCATATCGCTCATTGCCCGGTTCAGCCTGGGAAAAAGAACTATTTTCTACGATACAGCGATAAAGACCATCGGCTGACAGTACGCCGGCAATTTGAATCCAGCGACGAATTTATCGAGACCTATCGCTGGCGTGCCGGTGTAGAAGCGACCATGAGTCAGTATGATGCGCTCACCGGGGTCAAGCGATTAAGGGTCCGGAGATATAAAGCCGTACGCTATTGTGCCACGCTCAAGGCGGCCGGGCTCAATATCCTTCGCGCAACTGCCGTGGCCATGGCCCGCAAAAGAACTAAAGACCCGGCCAAGGGCCAAAAAGAGCCTTTTTTTATGCCTTTTCCATTTGTCAAAGAGCGAATTTACCGCATATTTAGCGGTCTTGAAAAAATATTGCTGCCAACGATTGCTTGCGATGATTTTTACTTTAAATCGGCAGCGTGACTTTTTACGAGTTCATCAACACTTAACACTTAACACTGCCTGTAAAAAAGACTTTTTACAGGCTTATCAAGGGTCACCTATAATGAAAACCTATTTTGCATGCATGCCCTGTTTTCTGAACCAGGCTCTGCGGGCCTGCCGGTTTATGGATCTGGATGATCAAAAAACACGTCAGGTGATCAATGCGGTGGCGGAACTGATTCCGCAAATTCCCATGGAAAGCTCGCCGCCGGAAACCGGCAGGACGGTTTATCGAATCATCCGGGAGATTTCAGGCAATGCAGATCCATACCAGCAGGTCAAGGCGGAAAACACGGCCAATGCCCTGGCCCTGTACCCGGTCATGAAACAGATGGCCGCGGCCGCGGCCATCTGTTTCATGACCGGGTACAGGGCCAGGGCATTGGCCGTGTTTTCCGCCTTGACCTGCTGGTATGGATCTGCATTGCCTGAAATCTCCCGGATGATTCGATAAACCGTCCTGCCGGTTTCCGGCGGCGAGCTTTCCATGGGAATTTGCGGAATCAGTTCCGCCACCGCATTGATCACCTGACGTGTTTTTTGATCATCCAGATCCATAAACCGGCAGGCCCGCAGAGCCTGGTTCAGAAAACAGGGCATGCATGCAAAATAGGTTTTCATTATAGGTGACCCTTGATAAGCCTGTAAAAAGTCTTTTTTACAGGCAGTGTTAAGTGTTAAGTGTTGATGAACTCGTAAAAAGTCACGCTGCCGATTTAAAGTAAAAATCATCGCAAGCAATCGTTGGCAGCAATATTTTTTCAAGACCGCTAAATATGCGGTAAATTCGCTCTTTGACAAATGGAAAAGGCATAAAAAAAGGCTCTTTTTGGCCCTTGGCCGGGTCTTTAGTTCTTTTGCGGGCCATGGCCACGGCAGTTGCGCGAAGGATATTGAGCCCGGCCGCCTTGAGCGTGGCACAATAGCGTACGGCTTTATATCTCCGGACCCTTAATCGCTTGACCCCGGTGAGCGCATCATACTGACTCATGGTCGCTTCTACACCGGCACGCCAGCGATAGGTCTCGATAAATTCGTCGCTGGATTCAAATTGCCGGCGTACTGTCAGCCGATGGTCTTTATCGCTGTATCGTAGAAAATAGTTCTTTTTCCCAGGCTGAACCGGGCAATGAGCGATATGGGGGCAGTTGGAGCAATGATCCAGATTAAACCATGCACTGTAGCGCCTGGTCTTTTTCTTATAAGAGACCTTTACCGAGCTGCGGCCAGCTGCACACCGGGTAACGCGACCGGATGAGTCAAATGTAAAGCTGGTCAGATCTCTTTTTCGGTCTTTTTTGTTCCCATGAGCCGTGGGGGCGATCACTTCAACCTTGTTCTGCTTTGCTGCTTGCTGGTTTTTATCAAAACCGTAAAGGGTGTCAGCCAAAATGGTTTTGGGTTTTAATCCGAGCTGTTGGCTGGCTTCGATGGCGGGGATCAGGGCATTGGCGTCATGGGCGCAGGCTCTTTCAACGGCCACATGGGTGATCAGGTTCAGTGTTTGATCCTTCTGGTCTTGATCCTGGGTGCGGGTAAAGCTTTCCATGAGCTGAACCTGATAGCCCTGTCCCTTGTAGCCGTTGTATGCGGCATCCGGATCGCTGGGATTCTGAAGTGAATCGGCCGGGATCTGTTTGGGCTTTTTGACGACCACCTTGCTGGCCTCATCGGTCTGAAGATCGCACTGCTCGGATAACACCCGCTGCATGAGCTTGTAGCTGTGCATGCTGCAAACGGCGGCTTGATCCTTGTACTGCTCTATTAAATGGAACAGATCCGTGCTGACCTGATCCAGGGTTTTGGCCGAGTCGCTGGGCTTGACCAGGGAAAAAGCAGCCAGTGCTTTTTGAGAACCATAGCGGTTGATCAGTTCTTGATCTATTGTATCGAACAGATCGCGATGATGGCGTTTTAGGTTCACCAAAAACTTGCTGATGGTTTGGGTGAAAATACCGATACGGCCCAGCCTGCGCATATTGGATTTGATGTGCACCGAGTCGATGCGCTGCTCGTCGGTGTTGACATTAAAAACCCCGGCAAGCTTTGTGCTGATTTTATCAAAGATGAGTTGATCCAAACCGTTTTCGGCAAGGACCTGGCGCCAGTGCCACAGGGTCTTTTCACTGATGTACTTGGCGCTGTCGCTGTCTTCGGTAATGTTTAGCGCGTAGTGCCATTGGATGTTAAACGACAACTGCTCAACACACTGGGCGTCGTTTAGGTCCATGGCCTGCTGGAAAAGCAACGCCCCCAAAAGAGTATAGAGCTCTTTGCTGGGCGCCCCGAAATCTTGCCTGAGAAACGGGCGGATTTTATCGACCGGCAATTCTGTTAGCAGATGCTCACGGAACAGTCCGGGCCAGCTCTCATCGAGCATGCGCCGCCGCTTGGGGCTCAAAAAGTGCCAAGGGTCAAATAACGGCAGCTGGTTGTGATCTTTGATTCGTATCATGTCTTTTCCATTTAACTGGTTGATATTATAATATTTTGTATATCAAAACCAGCAGCAGATAGCAAGAAAAAAATAGTAAATATTAATAAAAATCAGGCAATTATAAAAACTGACTTTTTACGAATCCATCAAGTGTTAAGTGATTAAGTGTTATGTAAAATCAAGAAGTTATTTTTTTGGGTTAGCGATTATACCAGTTTTAGGACTTTTTACGACTGCATCACCCTTATTGGGTTGCAAAAAAACAACCGGTTTTCAACGCCCAATATCGGACTCCGGTTACGCGCAAGTCTTGTTCTGGAATAACAGAAAGCCGCACCGGGCAAAATCGTTTTTTTTGTCAACACCACCCGGCCCGGATACTTATTGCTTGACCCGCCCCTGGATCTTTTTTAGAAACCCCGGTAGGCATTGCAATCGCCTGTCTGTTTTTTCCAGGAGATCCGAATTTGGACCCAAACGCTTCACATGCCCGAAAAAAAGCCCCAAACAGGCCGCTGTGGAACCTGCGCACCAAGGTAATGATTATCTTTCTGGTGCTGGCCCTGGTTCCGCTGATGGTTATCGGGTGGTTTTCCCTGCAGATCACGGAAAAGCTCATTGTGAGCATGGTCATGCGGCAGCTGGAAAACGCGGCAACAGACAAGACCGCCATTCTCGAGCGCTGGCTTGATGAACGCAAGGCCGACATGGAGGTCATGGCCGGCACCTCCCTGGTCCAATCCATGGATGTAGAGCAAGTCCAGCCCTATCTGGATCTGATCCGCAAAAAATACGGAGTGTATAAAAACCTTACAGTGGTGGCCGCAGACGGCCGAATGATTTGCAACAGCGGCACCCGCCCGGTGCAGCCCCCGCCTGAACCGGCGGCTTCGGATACAACCCTTCGCATATCAAAGATCACATACGCCCCCCGCCAGCATGAGTCCTCATTTTATGTGTCCGCCCCGATTTTTTCACCAAATAGTGAAAAAAGGGCCGGCACCATCTACGGCCAGGTGGGCACCAAAAAGATTATTTTCTTTATTCTCAACATTTTTCTGGGAGAAACCGGGGAATGCTACCTGGTCAATGAAGACGGGCAGTTTCTGGCCCACAAGGAACCCCGCCGGATTCTGTCGGAAAACATTTCCCAGTCCGACAGTTTCAAAAACATCTTTGAAAAAAGGGACAGGGAAAAGGCCTACCTGGACTACCGGGGCATTGAAGTGCTGGGCACTTCAATGAACGTTTCCGGCACAGACTGGTATATTGTGGTGGAACAGGACAGGAAAGAAGCCTTTGAAAGCGCCAGCACCCTGAAATCCATCATCTACCTGACGGTCTTTTTGTGCATCGGCTCGGCCCTGGCCCTCACCTGGATGATCTCCTATCACATCGTGGGCCCGATCCGGCGCCTGAGCCGGTATGCTGATATGATCGCCGATTCCAAAACCGACCAGCCCATTGTGAAAACCGCCCGCAAGGACGAAATCGGGATGCTCTACCGGGCCTTTGAACACATGTATGTCAAGCTGCAGCAGCGGCAGCACCATCTCCGGGAAAAAGTGGGTTTAAAAGATGCCCAGCTCAGGGAAACCGACATTATGCTGGAAAAAACCCGGCGCATGGCCGAGCGGTCTGAAAAATTTGCCGCCATGGGACGCATGGGCGCGGCCGTGGCCCATGAAATCCGCACTCCCCTGACATCGCTGAAGCTGTATCTGGAATCCGCCCAGGAACAGATCGCCAACAGCGCTGAAGACCAGGAGGATTTCCGGATTGCAATGAAACAGATCAACCGGATTGAATCTTCCGTCAACCGGTTTCTCGATTTTGTCAAGCCCGAGGAACTGGTCTTTTCCGTCATTGATGTTTCCGTGCTTATCCAGGATGTGCTATACATGATCCGCCCTTTGGCCAACCGCCAGGAATGCAGCCTTAAAACCCGCATCCAGGATCCTCTTCCCGCGGTTTTCGGCGACAGAAAACTGCTGGCCGAGGCCCTGGTCAACCTCATGGTCAATTGCCTGGAGGCCATGGAGGAGCAAGGCACCCTGAGCGTATCAGCGGAAACCGACCGGTTTGCCCAAAACAATCACACCGTCGCCTGCGTGCGCATCGATGTGCAGGATACCGGCTGCGGCATTTCCGAACAACAGATGGAAAACCTGTTTGAACCCTTTTACACCACCAAGGCCGCAGGCACGGGACTGGGTCTGCCCCTGGTGTTAAACACCATCGAAAGCCACGGCGGCACCATCGGGGTGCAGAGCACGCCCGGAACAGGCACCGTATTTCACCTGTATATTCCCATTGAATCCAGCCATCCGGTAAACAAGGACCATGGACAAGATACTGCTCATTGATGACGACGACGGCTTAATCCATTTTCTGAGCCGGTTTTTCCAGAGAAAAGGATATGCGGTCACTGCCTGCGGCAGCGGGCGGCAGGCCATTGAAACCATCGGGCAGCAGGACTTTGACCTGATACTGCTCGATTACAAGATGCCGGATTTCAACGGGCTTGACACCCTTTCGGAAATCCGCGCAATCGAGGTCAAAACCCCGGTGATCCTCATGACCGCCTATGGCACCACCAATCTGGCCATAGAGGCCATGAAGCGCGGGGCCTATGATTACCTGGTCAAGCCTTTTGAGAAAAAAGACCTGACCCGCATCGTGTCCGAGGCCCTGCAGGTCAGCCGGCAAATGAAACAGATTGTCCTGTTTCCGGCCCCGTCTGCTGACCAGCCGCAGCCCGCAGACAGCCGCGACAGCCTGCAGATGATCGGCTCCAGCCGCCAAATGCAGGTAATCTACAAGCTCATCGGCCAGGTGGCGGAAAAGGACGTGCCTGTATTGATTACCGGGGAAAGCGGCACAGGAAAGGAACTGGCCGCCCGGGCCATTTATCATCACAGCCGGCGGCGGGAAAAACCGTTTATAGCAGTGAACTGCGCGGCCATCCCCGAGTCCCTGTTTGAAAGCGAGCTGTTCGGCCATGAGCGCGGGGCCTTCACCGGTGCGGAGCGGACCTATATCGGAAAATTTGAGCGATGCCACAAGGGCACCCTGTTTCTGGATGAAATCGGCGAAATGTCACCGCCCCTGCAGGCCAAGCTGCTGCGGGCCCTGCAGACAGGGGAAATCGAAAGGCTCGGCAGCGGCCAGCCCATCACAGTGGATGTGCGCATCATTGCGGCCACCAACAAGGACCTGGAGGCAGAAGTCCGGGCCGGCCGGTTCAGGGAAGACCTTTACTGGCGGCTGAAGGTTATTTCCCTGGATCTGCCCGCCCTGCGGCACCGCAGGGAAGACATTTCCGAACTGGTGAAATATTTTCTGGCCCGGTTTGCAGCGGAATACGACCGGCCGGGATGCTATGTGTCTGAATCGGCCCTGCGCAAACTCAACGACTATTTCTGGCCCGGAAATGTCCGGGAACTGGAAAACTGCGTGCGCCGGGCAGTGCTGCTGTGCACCGGCGGGGTGATTTCCGAGGGCAGCCTGATGATCCCGGGTGCTGATGACAGCCCACAGCTTCAAAAAATGAGCCGCCAGCAGCTCATTGATCGGCTCAAGGAAAAACTCGAAGAAATACTGCCGGATATTTTCCGGATTTCCGAGCAGGACATTCACGCCAATATCATCGAAATCGTGGAAGAAACCCTGATCCGCAAAGCCCTGGAAGAATGCGGCAACAATCAGGTCAAGGCGGCAGAAATGCTGGGCATCAGCAGAAACACCCTCCGGCACCGGATCAAAAAACAAACTCAAAAGGAAAACCAGGAACCCGAAGGTGAGTAAAACCGCTTTCGCAGATTTGTGCAAAAGCTGCCATCGGCTGTTCAAAATTCATACAAATCCGGCAAAGACCCGCAGCCGCGGGATTATCCGCATTTCCCGACCCAAATCCGCCTGTATTGCCAGGACCGCATGCCTTTATTCAACCACATAAAAAGTCCTTTTATTCTGAACTGCAACCCTTTTTATAATTATTTTATTTAATTTCAATATTTTATCATAGATCATCATAAGCTCCGCATTCTGGCATGCCCCCTGCATCCTCCTTTGGACAAAAACGGATCACCTGACAATAATGATGATGGACTCGTAAAAGTCGATTTTCAGACGGTTCGCATGCAAACAAGGAGGGCTCCCATGTATACCCAGCACACATCCGGCCGGAAGACCGGACCCAAAGACGGTTTCCAAAACACCGCTGTATCGGCAAACCTGGAAAAAATCCGGCGCCAGGGCCTGGAAATCCGGGAACGCATTGATGAAGTCCTGATGATGTGCGATCGGGACAACCCCGTGTATGAACAGATCAGCAGCTTTGGCATCTGCCTCTACATCCTGGGATATTTTGACTGCCCGGATCTGATGGCTGTTAACGACATTGACGCCGGTGAGGCCGGCAGAATCCTGCAAAATGATTTTTTCCCGGTACGGGCCGCTGACATCGCCGCAGACTACAATCTCCTGGAAAGCCCTCAAAGATATCTCCTGGTAGTGGGCGATCCCCTTTTTCCGGCGCACTTTGCCGTGCCTGTTGATTTTCAGCGCCAGAGACCGTTTTTTTCCAAGCTTGCCTTTTTCGGCAGCGGTTTTGACCGCCTTTCCGAACTCATGACGGAGTTTTCCGGCATCGACGGCATCGGAGAAAATGATTTCCAGTATTTTCAAAAAAAGCCCGACGGTGCCATCGCCTCTGCATCCATGGGCAAAATTTATATTGTCAAATAACCCCTAACCTTATCCGGAACCATTTTTTTATCTTTAAGGAGGCCAGTGAATGTCGGTAATTCAAAGCGTTATTGAAAAAGTCAAACACACAGACCCCGGCCAGAAGGAGTTTCATCAGGCCGTCACCGAGGTGCTCGAAACCCTTGAGCCCACGGCTGAAAAGCACCCGGAATTTGTCAAGGCCGGGATTTATGAGCGGATCGTGGAGCCTGAAAGGGCCATTTTGTTCCGTGTTCCCTGGGTTGATGACAGGGGGGAGGTTCATGTCAACCGCGGTTTCCGGGTTCAGTTCAACAATGCCATCGGCCCGTTTAAAGGCGGCATCCGGTTCCATCCCTCGGTCAATTTAAGCATCATCAAGTTTCTGGGCTTTGAACAGGTTTTTAAAAATTCACTGACCACCCTGCCCATGGGCGGCGGCAAAGGCGGCTCCGACTTTGACCCCAAGGGCAAGACCGACAATGAAATCATGCGGTTCTGCCAGGCCTTCATGCGGGAATTGTACCGGCATATCGGCCCGGAAACCGATGTGCCGGCCGGTGACATCGGCGTGGGGGCACGGGAGATCGGATATTTGTACGGATATTACAAAAAGATTCGCAACGAGCATACCGGCGTGCTAACCGGAAAGGCCCTGGAATACGGCGGCAGCCTGATCCGGCCCGAGGCCACCGGCTACGGCACCGTCTATTTTGCCGCTGAAATGCTGGCCACCAAAGGCCTGGATTTCAAGGACAAAACAGTGGCTGTCAGCGGATCGGGCAACGTGGCGCAATTTGCCATTGAAAAGGTCAACGAAATGGGCGGCCGGATTGTTTCGGTTTCGGATTCTGCCGGCACGGTCATCGATGAAAAGGGTATTGACAACGACAAGACCTGCTATCTCATGGAGCTCAAAAACGTCCACCGCGGGCGGATATCGGAATACGCAGACAAATACAAGACTGTCTGCTTTGAAGGGAAGAGCGTCTGGGATGTGATCCAAGAGCAGGAAATCAAGGTCGACATTGCCCTGCCGTGCGCCACCCAGAATGAAATCGATGCCCAAAACGCCGAAGCCCTGATCAAAAACGGGTGCATGTGCCTGGCCGAAGGCGCCAACATGCCATCCACCCCGGAAGCCGTAAAAGTCTACCAGGACAACGGTATTCTTTATGGTCCGGGAAAAGCGGCCAATGCCGGAGGCGTGGCCACCTCGGGCCTGGAAATGAGCCAGAACAGCCTCAAGCTGTCCTGGAGCCGGGAGGAAGTTGACCGCAGGCTGCAGACGATCATGAAAGACATCCATCAATCCTGCCTGGATGCGGCAGAGGCCTACGGGAAAAAAGGCAATTACGTCATGGGCGCCAATATTGCCGGTTTTGTCAAGGTGGCCAAGGCCATGCTCGCCTACGGCGTAGTGTGAACCCAAATTCCGCAAAAAACCAGACAAAGGGTGATCTGCCGGGGCGTTATTCCCGGTAGCAGATCACCCTTTGTTTTGCCACATCAGACTGAAGTTTTAAGCCCAAACCGGCTGTGTCCACCACCCGGACAACTTGAGAAAGCCGGGTGTCTTCTTCGGCGGTTTCTTCCAATACGTTTGACAGTGACCGGATCCAGCCGGCATTGAATTCCACACCCTGGGATTCCGGATAAATGGCCAGGTAAAAAATCCCGGTTTCAATCAAATCATGGAAAAAATGGGTTCCAAAGGAGAGATCCGGGATCAGGCTGCCGTCCTGGTAGCTGATTTCGGCAATGGCGGCAATATGGTTGATTTCCGAGAAATGAACGGCAACGCCCATCTCCGGGGTATGGGTCCCCCAGCGCCCCGGGCCCATGAGCAGGGTGGGCATTTTCTCCCGACTGGGGATCTGCCGGTTTAACCGGCCCACCAGGCGGGCCACGCTGTATTTCTCCGAACGGGAAAGCCCGGCATAGGCCTCGGGATCCACGAAGATAATCCGGGATATGGGCTGGCTGATATTGCCGCCCATGAAATTGCCTTCCGTCCGGACCAGAATCCGGTCCGGGGCTACGGTGCTGGGCAGAAACACCCGGCTTCTGTCACCAATGGTTTGCAGCGGCCGGCACTGGAGCAGGTTGATCTGGAGCTGATCGGACTGATTGAAGTTAACGGTAAATTCCACATCCACCGGGTATTCATAGGCTTTTTCCAGCCGGCCCAGCATGCGCTTCATCCAGTCAATAAACGGCGTGTGGGTCAAAAACGGATCAAAGGTCAGAATCCAGATATCTTTTTCCGGCCGCCCCATGCGGCGCATTTCCCTGGCGGCTTCTTCATCCCGGGCACCCAGTAAGTCAAACTTTTCCGGCCGCTGTTTTTCCAGCAGATCCTGGACAGACAGGCTCTGGATATCGTTTTGTTCCAGGTTGAGCAGGTCAATGTAATGCTGGGAAAATTTCCGGATATCATGCATGCCCGCAAGCGGACGCACCAGGGGGTCGTCTGCAGCCACAATTCTGGGATAGTCATTTTCCACCCGGTTAACCGCCCGGGTGCCCAGGCCGAATACCAGCCGGATCATTCCGGCATGCGGGTCCATGCCCTTTTTCCAGACAAAGGGATTGTAGGAAAGCCCCACGCCGGCCAGCTCAGGATAGAAAAAACTCCGATGATAGGCGCCTGATACCCTTTGCACCAGAAGCGCCATCTGCTCATCCATCTGGTCCAGGCCCCGCTGCAGCCTGTAGGCCAGGGCGTCTTCGCTCATGGTGCTGGCAAAGATCCGCCTGACGGCTTCCTCGAACTTTTCATAGCGTTTTTCCGGAGAACCCTGATTGACGCAGAAAAAGCTCTCATACTTTCCGGCAAAGGCGCTTCCGAAAGCGTCTTCGAGCAGACTGCTGGAACGCACGATAATGGGCGACTGGCCGAAATACTCAAGCATCAGCTGGAACTGCTCGGTGATCTCTTCGGGAAACACCCCGTTTAACATCTTCTCCCGCAGTTCCGCGGCCCGGCTGAAATAGCCCGTACGGGTTTTGTGAGCCATAAACAGCTTCCACCAGCCGTTTTGAACAATATAGGAATAAAACACGTCCGAACCGATATAAAACGAATCATGGGGCTCTATCACCTGTGACCAGTCAAAGGCGCTGTCCTGGGTCAGGATTTTGCGGGCCATGAGCATGCCCAAGGATTTGCCGCCGATAAAACCGGTGCCGATGAGTCTTTCTTTGATCATCAGCAGATCTTCCAGGCCCAGATGCCTGCGGATCATGGACAAAAGCCGCTTGTTGCGCGTCAGCAGCAGCCGGCTTAACTGCTCGACCATGTCTTTTTTTTCCGCAGCCCCGGCCCCGGATTCCAGAAGGCTGCGGGCCTGCATGAAAAGGCGGTCCCAATAGTCCAGGCGCCGCTGGGCGCTGACCGTCTGGTGATCGGCCAGGTAGGAAAACAGCCGGGTGGCCTCCACGCTGTTGATCACCGGCATCAGCTCGTCTTTTTTCTTGATGTGGGGGAAAAACATGGTGGGTGAATAGCGGTGCTGGACCTTAATGGGATGCACACACACCTGACCCTGGTAGTTGTAGACATCAATGAGCACCTGGGTGGTCTCCCGGATGCGGGCGATGGCCTTAAAAGAATGCCGGTTTCTCAAAATTCCGAAATAGGCGGTGGTATTGAGCTCAAACAAATACGGGCAGGTGATGAAAAAAAAATCCCCGATCATCAGGTCCGTGGCCCAGACATGCTGCAGATCCGACAATGAATCAAAAACATAGCAGACATCCCGCCCCTGCCGGGTGATAATGCCGTGGACCTCGGCGGAGAAGGACTCAAACCCGTTTTCGGTTCTCAAGTGATAGACAACGATATTGTCCCTGGGCTCCACAAGCGGAATATGGCGGGCAAAACGCATGTAGACCACCCGCTCATTTCTTGCCAGTGCGCTGTTGACAAAGGGTGTCACAAGACGCTGGTAGTCCTCAATGCTGTCGACCTGCCAGACCACGTTATCGCCCCGGCGAAGGTGATCAATGATTTCATCCAGGCTTTTCCAGCCTGTGCTGACATGGGAGTAGTAGGCCATCTGTAAAACACATCCAAAGGAAGTTAAAAACCTATGCAGGCAAAAATGAAACCTGATTGTTATGAATATCACAGTTTTGCCATATTGAAAACATGGTTTGAAAAACCCGTGGATCCAAAACGCGGAAAAATGATAAATGCGAATAAATCCCCGTTGTCTGTGCCGGCAGGTTCTGCTATGGCAAAATCAGCAAGGTCATCCGGACCATTTCCGGGATTGCCGGGAAACAGAAGTCCACAATTGCCAATTTCCCATTATTACTGACATCAGCGGCAATCCGGCAGACTGAGAAACAGAGACAGGAAAATACCCATGGTATGGATTGTATTGATTCTTGCGGGTTTGTTTGAAACCGGCTGGGCCATTGGATTGAAATACAGCCAGGGCTTTACCCGGCTATGGCCCAGTGTGTGGACCATAGGGGCAATGATTGCCAGTGTCTGGCTGCTGGGGCTGGCCATGAAAAGCCTGCCCGTGGGCACGGCCTATGCAGTATGGGTGGGCATTGGTGCGGTGGGCACGGTGATTTTGGGAATTGCCCTGTTTGACGAGCCGGCCGGCGCCGGCCGGCTCGTCA
>Ga0182239_1000194_pt1 | contig 22950 bp, 25 predicted proteins | sample hydfrate6_PW_210_FD_132456 | JGI IMG/M metagenome (GOLD analysis project Ga0182239, IMG submission 132456) | Subsurface microbial communities from deep shales in Texas, USA - hydraulic fracturing test 6_PW_210 | ecosystem: Environmental > Aquatic > Deep subsurface > Shale gas/oil reservoir >... | reverse complement strand
GTGTGTGTCCGAACCTGGACAGGGAGTAGCCATGAGCGGTGAGAACAGGTGGGCTGAGTTACGGAAGCGCCGCAAGGAAGTGGAGCAAGGCGGCGGGCAAAAACAGATCGAGAAGCAGCATGAAAAAGAAAAATATACTGCCAGAGAACGACTGAACAAACTTTTTGATCCTGGTACCTTTCAAGAAATCGACGTCTTTGTCACCCATCGAAGCCCGGAGAAAGGGATGTCCGGCTGGCAAACGCCGGGTGACGGTGTGGTCACCGGCTATGGAAGCATTGACGGACGCTTGGTCTATGCCTTTGCCCAAGACTTCACCGTCATGGGAGGATCCCTTGGTGAGATGCATGCCTCCAAGATCTGCAAGGTCCAGGATATGGCCATGCAGATGGGGGCACCGATCATTGGAATAAACGATTCCGGCGGGGCCAGAATTCAGGAAGGGGTGGCTTCCCTGAGCGGATACGGGAACATTTTTTACCGCAATACCAAGGCGTCGGGAGTTATTCCCCAGATCTCAATCATCATGGGCCCATGCGCCGGCGGGGCGGTCTATTCTCCTGCCTTGACGGATTTTGTGTTCATGGTCGATCAGACCAGCAAGATGTTTATTACCGGGCCGCAGGTGATCAAGGCCGTGACTGGAGAAGAGGTCAGTGCCGAGGAGCTGGGCGGGGCCAAAACCCAGAACGAAGTCAGTGGAGTGGCCCATTTTCTGGCCTCCAATGAAGAAGAGTGTTTTCAGCAGGTGCGCTCCTTGCTCTCCTATCTTCCGGCCAATAATGTGGATGATCCGCCGCAGATGGAGCTTGCCGACGATCCGGATCGGGTCTGTCCCGGGCTGGATACGATCATGCCCGATCATCCGAATAAGGCCTACGACATGCTGGAACTGGTTTCTGAGATCGTGGACCAGGGCAGCCTGTTTCAAGTCCAGGCCAGATATGCGCCCAATATCCTGACCATGTTCGCCCGACTGGGAGGCAAAAGCATCGGAATTATTGCCAACCAGCCGAATTCATTGGCCGGCTGCTTGGATATCAATGCTTCGGACAAGGGCGCCAGGTTCATTCGATTTTGCGATGCATTTAATATCCCCATCCTCACGGTCATGGATATCCCCGGATTTCTGCCCGGAACCCACCAGGAATTTGGAGGCATTATTCGGCATGGGGCCAAAATGCTGTATGCCTATTCCGAAGCCACGGTACCCAAGGTGACCATGGTGGTGCGCAAAGGATATGGAGGGGGTTATATCGCCATGTGCAGTAAAGAGCTCGGAGCGGACTTGGTCTTTTCCTGGCCCACAGCCGAGATCGCGGTCATGGGTCCGGAAGGAGCGGCGAATATCATTTACGCCAAAGAGATACGGGCTGCCGAAGAACCGGAAATGGTTCGGCAGACAAAGATAGCTGAATACAGAGAGGAATTTGCCAACCCCTATCGAGCCGGAAGTTTTGGCTATGTCCAGGATGTGATTGAGCCTTCCCTCTCCCGCCAGGTGCTCATTTCCGGTTTTGAAATGTTGGCAACCAAACACGTGCAGGGGCCGGCCAAAAAACACGGAAATATTCCCCTGTAGCCAGGAGTTTGAGCGTGGATAAATTTTTCGTCGGTACACAGGTCACATTGTTGGGGATGGTCACTGTTTTTGTCATCCTGGTTCTTTTGTATCTGTCTATGGTCGTGTTGCGCCGTTTGGTCGGACCGAAAAAGGAAAAAACAGCAGAGAAAACACCGCCAAAACCAAAATCCATTGAGGAAACTCTTCCGGTTCAGGACAGGGCAAAAGGGCATGATCCCAAGGTGATTGCGGCCATCACGGCTGCGGTATTGGCAGCCTGCGATGCAGACGCCAAAAGGCCGAGGGCTTTGCGACTAGTCCATCCTGCAACCAATTGGAAGGCCTTGGGCCGGGCCAGGGGCCTGGAGCGAAACCGGTAGTATCCTCGAACATGTTTGCGTCAGAGCCAGAATCTTTGCCCGTTAACCTGTACTTTCTATAGTTACCAACGAGATTTTGATGCTAGAAAAAACATTTCTCTTTTTCAATTCCATGGGCATTCTGCATATGACCTTTGGCCATTTGGTCATGGTCTGTGTGGCCTTGATCCTTTTGTATTTGGGTATAGCTAAAAAATATGAACCGTTGCTTCTGGTTCCCATCGGCTTCGGCATGTTGCTCATCAACCTGCCGTTGACCGGGCTGATGGAACCACCTGTCCTGGAAGTCGGCGAACACAGCCTGCATACGGAAAAGATCGGTGGGCTGCTGTATTACCTTTTTCAAGGTGATGAGCTGGGAATCTTTCCTCCGCTTATTTTCATGGGGGTGGGGGCAATGACCGATTTTGGCCCATTGCTGGCAGATCCGCGGAGCATTCTTTTGGGTGCGGCTGCCCAGTTCGGTATCTTTACCACCTTTTTTGGGGCCATTTTTTTGGGTTTCACCTTTCCAGAAGCGGCCAGCATTGGGATTATCGGCGGGGCGGATGGACCGACGACCATTTATCTGACCTCTATGCTTGCTCCGCATATGTTGGCGGCAACAGCCGTGGCTGCCTATTCCTACATGGCCTTGGTGCCGATTATTCAGCCTCCGATCATGAAACTGCTGACTACCAAGAAAGAACGGCAAATCGTCATGGAGCAAATGCGAGAGGTGTCTCAGAAGGAAAGGATCATCTTTCCCATCATGGTAACCATCGTCGTGGTCTTGTTGCTTCCTGCCGCCGCTCCACTGATCGGTATGCTCATGCTGGGCAATTTATTCCGTGAATGCGGGGTAACCGGGCGTCTGGCGGATACGACCCAAAACGCGTTGATCAATGCGGTAACCATCTTTTTAGGTATTACAGTCGGAGCCTCAGCTTCAGCAGAAGCTTTCTTGAACCTGAAAACTATCGGGATTATGGTCCTGGGCATTTTGGCCTTTGGTGTTGGAACCGGTACCGGAGTGCTTCTGGCCAAGCTGATGAATCTCTTGTCCAAACGCAAGATCAATCCACTGATCGGTTCGGCCGGGGTTTCTGCGGTTCCTATGGCCGCCAGGGTCTCACAGGTGGTTGGAGCCAAAGAACGGCCGGACAATTTTCTGCTCATGCACGCCATGGGCCCCAATGTGGCCGGGGTCATCGGCTCGGCTGTTGCGGCCGGGATCATGCTGTCCGTTTTTGGGTCATAAAGCACAGACAAACAGATCACCACAACAAAGGCAGGTGAGGTTATGCCGGGAAATTTTATGCAACGGCTGGATTGGACTATCAATGCCTTCAGCAGCACAGTAATGACTGTGTGTATGACTGTGGCCACGGTAACAGCGTTCATGAATGTAGTCTTGCGTTATGTCTTTGGAATGTCAGTTCCCTGGGCAGGAGTGCTTACCGCCTACTTGTTTATCTGGTCCGCCCTGTTCGGAGCTGCCTACGGGTTCAAAATAGGCATGCATATCGGAGTGACGGTGGTCATTCAGAATCTGCCGGCCAAGCTGGCCAAATGGATGCTGACCATCAATCTGATCATCATGGTGGTCTTTTTGTCCGTGCTCACCTGGTGGGGGATGCAATTCATCCATTTCAGCATAAACCTTCAGCAGATAGATATTGACTTGCGGATTCCTTTTTGGACTATCTACTTATGCGTACCTATATCCATGGGAATAGCCGTGTATCAACTGTTGCGCAAGCTGTATTTGGTTTTGACCATTCCCACCAGTAGATTCAGCTACGATACAGTGATGAAGGAGTCTGCCTGATGACAGCGATCACCCTTTTTGGACTATTGTTCCTTTTGTTGGTGGCCGGGGTACCAATTGCCGTGGCCTTGGGCTTGTCCACATCAGTGGTCATATTATTTTTCACGAATGAACCAACCCTGCTCATTGCTCAAAAACTGTTCATTTCTTTAGATAAGTTTGCCTTGATGGCCATACCTCTCTTTGTTTTGATGGGCAATTTTTTGTCCCAAGGAGGTGCGGCCCAAAGGATCATCCGGTTTGCCAGGGCCTTGGTCGGACATTTGCCTGGAGGGCTGCCCATGTCAGCCATCTTCGCTTGTGTCATTTTTGCCGCAGTCAGCGGCTCTTCTCCAGCTACGGTAGCCGCCATTGGCTCGATCATGATGGGGGCTATCAAGGAAGACGGGTACAGTCCTGCGTTTTCCGTTGGTTCCATTGTTTCCTCCGGTTCGCTGGGCATCATCATGCCCCCCTCGATCATTTTGATCGTCTACGGAGTGACTGTAGACCAATCCATCGGCAAGCTGTTCATGGCCGGGGTGTTGCCGGCCTTCTTTCTGGGTGGGCTGCTGATGCTGGTCACCTATATTGCAGCCAGGCGGGGTGGGCACAAGCGACAGCCTATGGCTTCGTGGAAAGAAATCTGGGGCTCCTTCAAAGATGCTTCCTGGGGGCTGTTCGTTATTGTCATCGTTATCGGCGGCATTTATGGCGGAATATTCACCCCTACAGAGGCAGCGGCTGTTTCGGCGGTCTATGCATTTTTCGCCACCAAGTTCATATACAGGGATCTGTCCTGGAAAATGATCCCGCAGGTGATCAAGACTTCGGCGGCGACAGCGGCCATGATCATGTTTATTATCGCCAATGCCATGATTTTCGCTCACCTGTTGACAACGGAGCAAATGCCCCAAGATTTGGCCAACTGGATTATCAGCTTAAATCTCAATATGTACATGTTTCTCATCCTGTTGAATTTGCTTTTGCTATTGGCAGGAAATTTTATGGAGCCTTCCAGCTTGATTATGATTTTGGCTCCTCTCATTTTCCCAATAGCCGTGCAATTAGGCGTTGATCCCATTCACTTGGGGGTCATAATTACTGTGAATATGGAAATTGGCATGTTAACCCCGCCAGTAGGCCTCAACCTCTTTGTGGCCAGTGGAATATCCGGATTGACTCTACAGGAGACTATCCGAGCGTCTATGCCCTGGTTTTTTGCCCTTTTGGCCGGACTGGCGATTATTACCTATATTCCATGGATATCTTTGATGATTCCCAATATGATCTATGGCTGATAGGAATTGGTTGAATTCAAAGATCGAATCAATTATACTCCGATGATATGAAATAAGCGGAACATGGTGTGTCAATATAGAATAATTTAAAATTGAAACACAAACGAGGAGGTTTGTATGGGACGCAAAATACTTATCTATGCGTTGTTGGCTGTTTTTTGCCTTGCCGGAACCGGTTGGGCCAAAACGTACACGATCAAGTTTTCCCATGTTGTGGCGGAAGACACTCCCAAAGGGCAGGGGGCGAAGTATTTTCAAAAGATTGTAGAGGAACGGACGGATGGGCTAGTTGAGGTTCAAGTCTATCCCAATGCTTCCTTGTATAACGACCGGGAAGCCATCGAAGCCCTGAAGATGAATGCCATTCAAATGGCAGCCCCCAGCTTTTCCAAGTTTACAGGGTTTGTGCCGGAACTGCAGATTTTCGATCTTCCCTTTTTGTTTGACGATCGGGAGCATCTGTATCGATTCATGGAGAGTGACGTTGGACAGGAACTCTTGGAATTAGTTAAGGCACGGGGTCTGGTCGGTCTTGCCTACTGGGACAACGGATTCAAGCAATTGACCCTGGACAGCCATGCCCTGATTATGCCTGAAGACGCCAAAGGACAGAAATTTCGGATCATGTCCTCCAAGGTGCTTGAAAAACAGTTTAAGGCAGTCGGGGCCAGCCCGCAGGTACTGCCCTTTTCAGAGGTTTACAGCGCGTTGCAACAGGGAGTCGTGGACGGTCAGGAGAACACCCTGTCCAATATCTACACGAAGAAGTTTCATGAAGTACAAAACTACATGACTGTGAGCAATCATGGCTATCTGGGGTATATGCTGGTGACCAACCAGATGTTTTGGAACAGTCTGCCCAAAGACTTGAAGGCCACGTTGCTGCAGTGCGTGGAGGATGCAACCGAGTATACAAATGATAAAGCCGCGGCCATGAACCAGGAATACCTGGAAAAGATCAAGGCCTCCGGAAGTGTAGAAATTCATAAGATAACTCCTGAAGAACGTAAGGCATGGAAAGAGAAAATGATGGAAATTTATCCTGAATTCTACGATGTTATTGGGAAGGAGCGGATCCAAACCGCCTTGGACCTTGCTGAATAAAACGAGTGCTGTACTTTAGAACACCAAAAAGCCCCTGCTCTTGCAGCAGGGGCTTTTTGGTGCGAGAGGTTGGGGGAAGGGTTTACAATGTCCGAAGAAGAGGTTCCCACTCAAGTGAGAATACCGTGAATAGCTGGACGGTTGCCCATGATCCTTTCCTATCACCCTTTTTTCCACGGCCATAAATTTTGCCTCTGTGCGGCGCGGGAACTCAACGCCAACGATCAAGAGCTCATGCGCCGTGCTTCAGGTATCATTCTGCCTCCGGGGCGCCTCCCGCATCTGTATGCCCAGGCTGTGCACTCATGTAAACTGGTATTTCCAAATTATGCCAGCCGGTATGCCTATCCCGGAAAAATTGGAGATATGCTCCTTTTTCAAAAGTTCGGACTGCCCCATCCAGACACGGACTGTTTTTCCTCTGTGGCTCAGTGTCCCGGGGATTACTGGGCATCAGTGAAGTACCCGGTCATTGTCAAGCATTCAACAGGGGGAGAGGGTAGACTGGTATATGTTGTTCACAATCCGCAGGTGGCGAAAGAGGTCCTTTCGGTGTTTCACGGCATGGAAAGAAGCCAAGTGTTCGGCTTCCTGGTCCAAGAGCTTGTGCCAGCGGATCAGCGGACACTGCGGGTTGTGATCATGCATCAGAGCGTCTATAGCTATTGGCGGGTACAGCCGGACGCAGGAAAAGTGGTCCACAACCTGGCCCAAGGTGGGGAGGTGGACCACTTTTCTGATCCAGAACTGCGAGAACAAGGGGAGAATCTTGTGCAAAGGCTTTGTCAACGCACAGGAATCAATCTGGCTGGAATCGATGTCCTCTTCGACTGCCGGGCCAAGCCACCAAAGCCACTGCTCTTGGAAATAAATTATTTCTTTGCCGTATATGGTCTCGGGGGCTTTGATGCCTATCATCGAAAACTAAAGCAAGCAGTGAAAAAGTGGCTTCTGGATAATGATCTGCCCCTGCCCGTAAAGGACTTCGGGTAAGCCGTGAATTGAAGACATTGAACCCTAAATCCTCAGGCGTGCAATTGATCTAGGGGTCAATTATGCGGACACGGCCGACCCGTATCATCAAGAAATGAGCGAGCCTTTGGAATAGATTGGTTTGGAGAGTTTTTGGTTCCCTGCCTGCCTCTCTGACATTAACCATCCTTAGGGATGGTCGGAGCCAGAACAAACTGAAATCCGTGTAAGCAGTTCCTGTCAGCCGGTCTCATTTCCCTCGGCCTTAAAAGCCCGCTTGCGTTTGGGCAGGTCGATACGTTGGCCGTCGAGGGCTGCGACGACATTGGAATGGTGCCGGCCGGCCTGTTCAGAAAAAGGTCCCAGGGATGTATAGCGCTGCGAATAGTGGGCCAGGACCAATGTGTGCGCTCCGGCCTGTTCGGCCATGTGTCCGGCCTGAGCAGCGGTCATATGCTTATAGTTGGCTGCCTGCCGTGCTTCTGTATCCAGGTAGGTGGCCTCACTGAGCAGAAGATCGACACCCTGAGCCAGGCGTGCAGCATGAGGACAGGGTTTAGTATCCATGACCAGAGCAAAACTTTGTCCAGCCTTGAGCACGCTGACATCCTCCAATGCAATTCTGCCCTTTGCTGATTCCACCCAGCCGTTTTTTTTAAGCCGGCCCATGGCCGGTCCAGAGATATCTTCGGGAATCCTGGATGGCAGCAAGGTCCTGGAGTCCGGCTCCTGGAGTCTGTAGCCCCAGGTGTCCACCCCGTGTTCCAAGGGGAGAACACTGAGGTCAAAGCCTGGCCTGGAAAGGATGATTCCTGGTTCGCTGATCGGATACTCATGAACAGTAATCCGGTTATGGAAAATAGCGGGCTGCATCAGCCTGTGCAGATAGCGGCTTCCGGAGGCGGGATAAATTACTAAGATTGGATGCTGGACCTGATCCAGTGACAGGCGCTGAATAACTCCTGGCAGGCCCAGGCAGTGATCGCCGTGAAAGTGAGTCAGGCAAATGATGCTGATTTCCCCGGCCTTCACTCCGGCCAAGGCCATTTGGCGCTGGGTGCCTTCGCCTGGGTCGAAGAGTATACCCTCCCGGTCCCAGCGCAGGAAAAATCCAACGTGATTTCGTTGTATGGTGGGGACTTGGCTGGCTGTTCCCAGTATAGTGAGCTGTCGTTCGGTCATGCCGGATTGTGGACCAAGTCCTGGTATCTGTCCAGAGGACTTTTTCAGGAGATGGCAGAAATTTTAATGCACATCGCGAACGTCGAGTTTTGAGCAGTCCGCCTTTCCAAGGAAACAAACCCACCGTATGGTCAGCCTCAACGTGCTACTGAGATAGGAGGAGTGAAAGTGGATCACAAGGATGTGACCAGAGAACGGAAGATCGGACTGCTCATCGTCAGTGCCGGTGTGACAGCCATCAGCTTTGACGCCTTACTCATTCGCTTGGCCGACACAACGGCCTGGAATGTCATATCCTGGAGAGGACTGTTCACCTTTGTTTCCCTGGCCATGGCTTTGGGCCTGGGGTAAAGGCAGAGACTCCTGTGCTTGCTTTGCTCAGGCTCCAAAATTGCCTGGACTTCGGCTGTGTTATTTTGAACGGGAGGAATCTTTTTTGTCACCTCGGTTATGTTTACATCTGTGGCTAACACTGTGGTCATCATCAGCAGCGCCCCGTTGTTCGCTGCTTTGTTTACCCGATTGTTTCGCATTGAGATTATCCCCTTGCGGACCTGGATGGCTATCATCTTGGCCCTGTGCGGGGTTATCCTGGTCTTTGCCGGGTCTTTGGGCCAGGGAGCTTTGCTAGGGGACTGCATCGCTGTACTGACTGCCTGCAACGCCGGCGGCAATCTGACCCTTCTTCGCCGCAGCCCTAAACTGGATCGCATGTCACTGGTCGGCATCCCTTGCTGATCCGTATGTTTCAAAATAGATCAACCCGGCAAATTCACTTTTTGGGCCCTTTGGACCAAAAAATATGTCAGATTTGCCGAAGGCAAAGCTGACCTCTGGAAATCATGTCAGCCAAAGGGCTGCCCCTTTCAGGTTATAGGTCAGTTTTTTACTTGTTGAGCCCATGCGAAAGAGCCCTTCCTTGGGTTTTTCTGCATATCCTGCAGCCACCACTGCATATTTGCCGGATTCAGCCTCTTTGAGAATGAGTTGATCGGTATTGGACCCGGACGCCTGAGTGTATTTGATTCGTTCCGGGTCTATTCCGTTGAGGATGTGTTTTTGCATAGTGGCTCCTGGGCATATTTTGAACTTTTTCACGCTCAAAATATGCCTGTTCAGTGTCTTTTATGAATCAAGCGAACCATCTCCGCCAGGGTCTACCGGGCACTGCAGAGATGCTTTGTCTATGTCAATGATTTTGGTCCCCAGAATGTAATCCTTGGTCTCATAGGTAGTGATCCGCTCCAGCTTTCCGGTGATGGTTCGGATACGATTTATTTGTTCTTTGAGCTGTTGGCCGATTTTGCTCTCAGGGTAGGCTTCCAATAAATCGTAGAGCAAGAAAAAAATGTTTTGCAGGGGTTGGTTCATTTCATGACAGGCCGCTCCTGCCATTTCCAACACCCCTTGCAATTTCTCCCGCCGCATTTGTTCCTGCTCCGCCAGCTTACGATCTGTGATGTCCCGGGTTACGGCGATGAGGCATTGTCGGCCACCATATTCGATCACTTCGGCCGACCACAAGACATGCAATATGGTGCCTGATTTGACCCGGAATCTTACCTCTGCATTACAAACCCGCCCGTTTTGGCGAAGGATTTCATGCAATTCGTCTCTTTCATCCGGATCAACCCAAATTCCCAATCCAGTAGAAGTGCGTCCGATAACTTCTTTGGCCGTAAACCCTGTTGTGTGCAGAAAGGCCTGGTTGACTTCCAGATAGGTGCCGTCGTCAAGAGTGCTGATCACCACCCAATCCGGACTCGAGCGAAAGGCCTTGTGGAACTTTTCTTCAGATTGGCGCAAGGCTTCTTTGATCAGTTCCTGCTCCGTATTGTCCATGAAATAGCCCAAGGTGGATCTCTGCCCTCGATAATTAATGGAGCAGACTGATTCCAAAATGTACTTGATTTCTCCGTTTTTTCGGACTATGCGGGCGAGATAAGGGGCTTTTTTTGCTCCTTTAAGCATTTGAATGGCCTTGGCCCAGACCATGTTCCTGTCTTCCGGATGCACGATGTCCAAAGAGAACGTGCCTTTGAGCTCCTGCTCGTGATAACCGGTAATCCGCTGGAACTCAGGGTTTACAAAGCGGAACCTTCCATTGTGAAGAATATAAATACCAATGGGGGAATTGAAGAAGAGTTGAGATATGAAGTCCTTTTCTAAAGTATGCCGCTCGTTGAGCAAATCCTGGCTTCGGGCTTCTGGGTCATGTATGGAAACCATGGCAGTCCATTTGAGGTTGAACGTCTAAGATACCAAATACGTTTTTGCACACAGCAATATTTCTACCATTTTCTGCGCTGTCACTCAAGAGCCATTTCTTCGCTTTCAGATTCTTGGGCCAGTGCTGCTTCCGGCACCTCAGATCTTTTTTTTGTTTTGAAGCGTTTTGAAAGGAATGCCAAGGTCCTGCTTTTCTTTTTGTATTAATATGATTCATTTTGTATTACTGTTCGGGTCAAAAAAATTGTTGGATACTGCATTTCGGATATCTATAATATGATGGGCTAAGAGTTGACAAAAAATATTGGCTCAGGATAAGGCTCATGAAAATGAAGTGGAGCAAAGGAGCAATCAATGGGCGAGAATAGATATATCCGGGTCTTGCTCATCGATGATGAACAGACACTGCTTGAATTCTTGGCCAAGCGTCTCTTGCGGGAAGGCTTTACAGTGAAGGTTGCTTTTTCCGGTGAAGAAGCCCTTCAGGTGGTGGCAGAAGAGGACTATGACGTTGCAGTTGTGGATTTGAAGATGCCGGGAATGGATGGGATTGAAACCCAAAGGCGTTTGAAGGAACTGCAGCCAAGCTTGCAATGTATTGTACTCACCGGACATGGAGGCTATGAATCAGGGCAAGAGACTAGACAGGAAGAGCCGTACAATTACCTGTTCAAACCTGTTGAATTTGAGTCCTTAATGCAGACAATCCGTGATGCATATCAGCACAAGATGAAACTGGAAAAGAGCGGATCATCGGAAGTAAGTAAACATGAGCAGAAATCCGGAATGTCTGGAATGAGGGGAATGATACGCAAACTTCGTAAGCTGTACGGCGTTGACCATGACTGACTCCCTGAATACTGCCACCCCGAGGGCGTTTCCAGAATTGGATTTGTCTCCTTCGCAGTTCGCTGGTCTATGGCGCGGATTGTGTGAATGCACCAATAATGTTCTGTGTATTTTAGACTGGCAGGGAAGAGTTTTGGACATGAGCCCCAGCGGCGAAAGGCTTTTGGGGTGGGACAAACGCAGGGTGTTGAATACGCCGCTTCATGAGCTTATTACCAGTTCTCTTGATGCCTTGGATGAACTCATCCAGACATCGACAACTGACGGTCTTGGAGAAAAGGAAATAGTTTTTCGTCACGCCAATGGTTCTGATATCCCCTGCCGCTTATGCCTCTCCGTGTGGACCGATGATACAGGGGCTGGGCAAGGATTTTTGGGAGTAGCCAGTGACCAATCCAAATGGCTTAAGTTTCAAGAAGATTTGGTCCGCATAGACCGATTGACCGAGATGGGCCACATGGCTGCAGGCATTGTTCACGAGCTAAAAAATCCTTTGTCTATTATCAACCAGGCGGCAGGATGGGGAAAAGTGGTTGTCGAGGATGCTCAAGGCATCCAGGATACAGAACAAGAGGAATTAAGCAAGGTGTTGTCCGAGATTGAGAAACAAACATCCCGCTGTCGTTCCATCACCAATCAAATATTGGATTTTGTCCGTGAGTCCGGGACAGAAGTCAAGGAATTTTCTTTGCAGACATGCATTCAAGATACGCTTCGCTATCTGGAACCGGAATTGAGGTATCCTCAGATTCAGGTCAAGACGCATATGCCTGAGCAACCTGTGAGGATTCTTTCTGATTATAAACTATTACAGCAGGTGATGGTGAATGTGTTAAGTAATGCCATTCACGCTGTGCAGGAAAATCAAGAGAACCAGGGCAGTCTGCATATAACAGTGGAAGAACATAATGCGAAAAAGCAAATTCTTATTGCAGATAATGGCTCAGGAATCCCCGAACATGTCCAGGAACATATATTTGAGCTTTTCTATACCACAAAGCCTGAAGGTAAAGGGACAGGCCTGGGATTGCCTATCTGCCGCAGGATCATGAACCGCCTTGGTGGTTCAATCTGGTTTGAAAGTCGCAAGGGCAGAGGGACGACGTTTTATCTGACTATCCCGGAACAAGGGCCCACTTCGGCGTAATTTCCACCCTATTCACTGACTCAGACAGATGAAGGTGTATTTGATGAGCGAAAACGGAGAGCATCCACCCCGAAAGGCAAGGTCTGAGAGCAAGTACTTGCGTTTTTTCCGAAATATTGTGTCCTTTGTTTTGACTTTTTGTCTCATGTTTGGGGTGTGGATAATATTTTCCGGAATCTTTGAGCCCCTCTTGCTTTGGCTTGGGGCAGTGTCCTGCCTGGTTGTCACTCTCCTGTCCCATAAATTGATCTTTCCCCGGCCCAGGTGGGCCTATATCAGGTATGCACTGCGATTTTTGGTATATATTCCCTGGCTGATATGGCAGGTCGTTCTGGCCAATTGCCATTTGTTGAAGCTGGTCTTTCATCCCCGAATGATGGAATTGATCGATCCGCACATCGTCACCTTTCAAACTCCCCTGCGCCAGGATCTTTCCCTGGTCGCTCTAGCCAACTCAATTACTCTGACCCCTGGTACTATCACTATCTCGGCCGATCCCCAAGGACGTTTTGAGGTCCATGCCATAGACCGGAAAACTGGAGAAGGATTGCCGGGTGAGATGGGAGCGAAACTCGAACGTGTTTTTGAGGACCAGACGGCATGACATCCTTTTTGTTATTCTGCGGCCTGTTTTTGTGTGCCATGATGCTGATTTCTCTGTACCGAGCTGTCTTTGGGCCAACGGTACTGGATCGCTTGATCGGAACCAATGCCATAGGGAGCAAGACCGTAGTCCTCTTGCTCATCATCGGGTATTTGTACGGCCGAGTGGAGATGTTTGTGGATATCGCATTGGCCTATGCCCTGCTCAACTTTATAGCTGTTCTCGCGGCTTCCAGGTATTTTTACAAGAAAAAAGGACTACGGGAAGAATAGATTCGAGGTGCGTTTATGATTGAGTACGTCAGTAACGGCGTTGTTATCTTTTTCTTATCGGCTGGGTTGGTCTTGTTTGCCGGCGGCGGTATAGGCATCCTGCGCATGCCGGATTTTTACAGCCGCCTGCATCCGGCTGGCAAACTGGATAGCTTGGGGTTGATGCTGATGGTCTTGGGTTTGGCAGTGCACAATATCCATTGGGAACATATACAGCTGAGCAATATTTTGGTCAGTATAAAGATGTTGCTTATTGCCGGTTTTGTCTTTCATGCTTCACCCACAGCGACCCATGCCATTGTGGATGCGGGTATACAGGCCGGGATGCGGCCTTGGCGAAAGGGAAATACAAGGAGAGGCTGATGCATTGGCAAATTGACCTTATCATTCTTACCCTGGTCATTGTCTGTTCTCTTGCCGCGATTTCCGTCCGCGACCTGTTGAGTACAGCCATTCTGTTCGGGGCCTACAGCTTCATGATGTGCTTGCTGTGGGCTATCATGGGAGCGGTGGACGTCGCTTTTACCGAGGCCTCTGTGGGCGCCGGGGTCAGTTCTGTATTTCTTGTGGCCGCAGTATTTCGAACCACGCGGAGGACAAAAGATTGAAACTCGCAGGTTTGATCATTGTTATTGTATGCGGGGGGCTTCTATTATCGGCCACTCAGGATTTTCCAGCCTGGGGGGACCCCACGTCACCGGCAAGTACGCACCTTTCTCCGCATTTTATTACCCAAGCATTGGATGAAACTGGAGCTCCAAATCTGGTGACGGCAGTACTGGCCGATTATCGTGGATATGACACCATGTTTGAGACTGTGGTTATATTCGCAGCCGGATTGGCCTGTATCCTTTTGTTGCGGACATATATCCAGCGCACCAGAGGCCGGGAATACCGGCATATTCCCACGGGAATTATTATCCACATCCAGGATCCGAACAAGGCACCCAAAGGTCTTCGGGAGTTCGAATTGATCGATAATATATGGGTCCCTCATGATCTGATCATCAAGACTGTATGCCGTATCCTCATTCCTTTTATTCAGATATTTAGTCTCTATGTGGTAATGCATGGTGACTTCAGTCCTGGAGGCGGGTTCCAGGGCGGGGTTATCTTCGGTGCTAGCCTCATTTTGTTGGCCATATCCTTTGATTTGCGCACAGCTTTACAGCTTGTGTCTGAAAAAACCCTGGGAATGCTGTGTGCCCTTGGAGTGGTCATCTATTCCGGTATTGGCTGTTTGTGTATAATGCTCAGTGGAAACTTTTTGGACTACGGCACATTGTCCCAGATCCTTCCTGTGGATCCGAACCACATAAGAGCCTTGGGTATGCTAGGAGTTGAAATTGGAGTCGGAATTACGGTCATGGCGGTCATGGTTGTTTTGTATATAAACATAGCTTCTGAAGGACGTCATCACCAGGGGTTATGATTTTTTGTAGGTCTGGAGAAATATATGCCTGATTTGCTCAATGAGATTGTTCATAAATACAATTATTGGCTGTACATTATCCTGATGATGATCGGGCTGTATGCCATGATTTCCAAGAATAACCTGATAAAGAAGCTGGTGGGTATGAATATTTTTCAAACCGCCATCATTTTGTTCTTCATCTCCATTGGATACAAAGAAGACGCCACCATCCCCATTATTGTCAGCGGCCACGGAGGAGATGCCGCCCATCAGGCCATACAGGCGGCGAATTATATCAATCCATTGCCTCATGTGCTCATGCTCACGGCCATTGTCGTTTCTGTGGCCACCCTGGGAGTGGCCCTGGCCTTGGTCGTCATGATTTATCAGCGCTATCAGACCTTGGAAGAAGATGAAATTCGAATGCGGGTTAAGCAACTATGAATGCCAATTATCCAGCCCTGATTGTCCTTTCTCCCCTACTGGCCGCTTTTCTTGTCGCTGCATTGGATTGGGTAGACCGCCGGTGGTGCTATCCAGTAGCTCTGATCGGGCTGGGCGGGGCGGTCTATAGTTCTGGACACTTGTTTTTTCAAGTCATGCGCTCCGGAACCATTGCCTATCAGCTTGGCGGATGGCCCCCGCCTATGGGCATCGAACTGCGCATAGACTTCCTGAATGTTCTTCTCCTTATTCTGGTTTCCCTGGTGGCTTTGGTCAATATGGTGGCCAGCAAAAAGAGCATCCACCAGGAAATGCCGATTAAGGAGGGGACCTTTTGCACCATATACCTCTTGTTTGTCACAGGTCTGCTGGGTGTTTTAGTCACTGGCGATCTGTTTAATCTCTACGTCCTACTGGAAATAACTTCTTTGGCCTCGTATGCATTACTGGCTATGGGAAATCCGGACCGTGCCCCCTTAGCCAGCTTGAATTACGTCTATCTTGGAGTAATCGGGGCCAGTTTCTATCTCTTAGGCGTCGGATACTTGTACATTATGACCGGCTCCCTGAATATGTTGGATGTGGCCTCTCTTCTGCCTCAAATCTCAGGATCAACAGCGGTCAGTGTGGCCTTTATCTTTTGCTTGGTCGGTGTGTGGATCAAAATGGGACTTTTTCCTCTGCACACTTGGCTGCCTAATGCCTATAGCTACGCCCCTGTAGCTGCCAATCGGGTTATTGCCCCATTAATGACTAAGGTCATGGTCTATGTCATGATCCGGCTCATGCTCACAGTCTTCGGATTTCATTATGTATTTGAACAATTGGATGTTCAGAACTGGATTGTAGGCCTGGGGAGTGTGGCCATCATCGCTGGGGCGCTCATGGCCCTGGCCCAGACTGATCTGAAGAAGATGCTGGCCTATATTATTGTCTGTGAGATCGGCTACATGGTTGGCGGGGCCTGGGTGGGCAATGTGCAGGGCATGGTCGGAGCTGTTTTGCATATCATAAATGACGGTCTGATGACCTTTGCCTTGTTTTTGGTCTTGGGAAATATTGTCTATGTCCAGGGGAAAACAAAAATATCAGAGCTGGACGGGATCTTCGCCAGCATGCCCTGGACCATGGCTGGGTTTGTTTTGGCCGGATTGAGTATAATAGGCGTGCCGCCGACCTGTGGATTTTTTAGTAAGTGGTATCTCCTTCTGGGCGGTATCCAGGCTGGAGCGTGGTTTTTTGTCATTGCCCTGGTTTTCAGTAGCCTGATCAGCGCCATCCTTGTTTTTCGAGTGGTCGAAACTGCCTTTTTCTCCTCAGCCCAAGAAGTACACGGCCACCATGGAGGTCACGCAGGGCATGTTGCGATTCTACAGGAGGCTCCGATCACTATGCTGGCTTCACTGGGAATTGTTGGGATCGGGCTGATAGCAGTGGGCATCTGGTCTGGAAGTATCGTCCAGCAAGTAATTCTTCCCTTTGTGCAACAAGGTATGAGCTGATGGATCCTATTGTTTCACTTCGTCCTCTCTTTGCAGTCCTGGTGTCTATGCTGGTCATTCCCATTTTGCTGTCTAGTGGGAAACGACCAAATGTCCGAGAATCGTGGACCTTTGCGGCTGGATTTATTAAGTTCGGTCTGGTGGTTTCTATGCTGCCGGCTGTCCTGCAGGGCAGAGAGTTTGTTTATACCCTGGCCACGCCGTTTCCAGGAGTTCCTATTCAGCTTCAGGTCGATCCTTTGGGCATGCTTTTCGCCCTGGTTGCTTCTTTTTTGTGGATCTTTACCAGCATGTACTCCATTGGATACATGCGCGGTCTGGATGAACACGGCCAGACCAGGTTTTCCGCTTTTTTCGCACTGGCCCTGTCCAGCACCATCGGCGTTGCCTTTTCCGCCAATCTGTTCACCCTGTACCTGTTCTATGAAATTCTTTCTCTGGCCACCTATCCCTTGGTTACCCACCACCAGGACCAGGAAGCCAGGATTTCAGGACGCAAGTACCTGACCTTTATTCTGGGGACCTCAGTTGGTTTGGTCTTACCGGCCATGATGGTCTGTTATCACTTGGCAGGGACTCTGGATTTTAGCCCGGCTGGTATACTGGCCGGTCAGGCACCGACACCAGTGCTCGTCACTTTGTTTTTTCTTTTTGTTTTTGGCTTTGCCAAAGCCGGGATCATGCCTTTTCATTCCTGGTTGCCGGCAGCCATGGTCGCTCCCACCCCGGTCAGCGCTTTGCTGCATGCTGTGGCTGTAGTCAAGGTCGGTGTATTCAGCATTGTAAGGGTGAGTACAGGAATTTTCGGGGTGGATCTGCTGAAAAACCTCAGCATTGGTCCTGTTTTGGCTACAGTGGCCTCGGTGACTATTGTTCTGGGTTCCTTGATCGCCCTGTCTCAGGATGAATTAAAAAGGCGACTGGCCTTTTCCACAATCAGCCAACTCTCGTATATCATTTTAGGCATAGCCCTGCTCTCGCCAAAAGGCATGCTGGGAGGGATTATACATATTGCCATGCATGCTTTCGGAAAGATTACCCTCTTTTTCTGCGCAGGAGCAATCATGGTCGCAACCGGCAAGAAGTATGTAAGCCAACTTTCTGGCTTGGGCCGGACCATGCCTGTTACTTTTTTCGCATTTTTTATTGGTGCCTTGAGTGTGATTGGTCTTCCGCCCACCGGAGGATTTTACAGCAAATGGAACCTGCTTGTAGGAACAGTGGAATCGGATCAACTGATTTTCATGGGAGTCTTGTTGATCAGTTCTTTCCTCAATGCCGTTTATTTTTTACCCATTGTATTTAAAGGATTTTTTGTTCCTGGACCCAAGAATGCGCAGGGCAAGGGCGGGATTCAAGAGGCGCCTTTATTTTGCCTTGTTCCTCTGGTTGTCACGGCTTTGGTGTCCGTTCTGCTCTTTTTCAATCCGGATGTATTCACCAACCTCACTCATTTGGCTTTAGGGCAATAATAGCCAATGTGCAACAATGACACATGCAGCTTTGCCTGATACGATCGGCAAAGGCTTTTTTAGACCGAAGGCACGTGCTGGTATGTACATGCTTACCATAAGGAGAGCGAGTCATGGCTGAAAATGCACAGCACAACAAGTCGGAATTTGAAATGCTGGATCATGAACCTGTTCCTGGATACAGGACAGCATTTCATATTATGATCGGATTATCCTCCCTTTACTTGATATGTATTTTTGTTTTGAGCACCATGTAGCCGAGTCCTTACCGAAAACGCATTTTGTGAAAAGTGGGAAGGATATGAAAAAAGAATTGAAGATTTTCGATAATCCAAGAAATGTACAACGCCTTCTTATCGGGTTTTACCTTTCCTTGGCCATGCTTTTGGCCTCTGAATTTTTCATCCACAAACACGCCAGCTATCCATGGGAAAATTTTTTTGGTTTTTTTGGTGTCTATGGGTTTGTTTCGTGTGTCTTGCTTATTTTTCTGGCAAAAGGGTTGCGTTTGATTGTTATGCGCAAAGAGGACTATTATGATACCTAGTGTGCTCACTCCTGCCCTGGTGCTCATACTCGGCGCCTTACTCGTTGTTTTTTTCCGGGGTCGGGCTAAATCCGCATATCTTCTTCTTCTGCCGGTTCTTGTCGGCTGCCTGATGCTTACCTTTCCACAAGGCAAGATCATCACGGCCCAGTTTTGGGGGTATGATCTCGTTTTCTTGCGGGTCGACAAGCTGAGCATGATTTTTGGAACCATTTTCTGCATCATGACCTTTCTGGGAGTCCTCTTTGCCCTCCAGGTCAAGGACGATATGCAGCATGTGGCGGCCCTGATTTATGCCGGGAGTACACTGGGTGTGGTCTATGCAGGGGACTTTTTGACCCTGTACATATTTTGGGAAATCATGGCCGTGAGTTCTACCTTCCTCATCCTGGCGTCCAGGACCAAAGAGGCAAAAAATGCTGGATACAGATACATTTTAATGCATATTGTAGGCGGGTTATTTCTCTTGGCCGGCATCTTGATCTATGCCCAGGCCAACTCAAGCCTGGAATTTAATTATATCGGACTCAATGGTTTGGATTCCTGGCTTATCTTTATCGGATTTGCCTTAAATGCCGCAGCAATACCCTTGCATGCCTGGCTTCCAGATGCCTACCCCATGGGCACGCCCACGAGTACTGTGTTTTTAAGCGCCTTTACAACCAAAAGCGCCGTGTATTTGATGGCTCGCTGTTTTCCCGGGGCCGAGCCCCTGATCTGGATTGGGGCGATTATGGTCTTTGTGCCGATTTTTTACGCAGTCTTGGAAAACGATATCCGTCGGGTCCTGGCATACAGCCTGCTCAATCAGGTGGGTTTCATGCTCTGCGGCATTGGGATCGGGACTGCCTTGGCCTTAAATGGTGCGGTTGCCCATGCATTTTGCCATATCCTGTACAAAGCTCTGCTGTTCATGGCTGCCGGCTCTGTCTTGCACATGACTGGAAAGATCAAATGTACGGAAATAGGCGGGCTGTATAAAACCATGCCTTTGACCTGCCTGTTTTGTATTGTAGGTGCGGCCTCAATCTCCGCCTTTCCCTTGTTCAGCGGATTTGTGAGTAAGTCCATGATCGTCAGTGCATCAGCCCATGAGAAGATGGCTCTGGTTTGGCTTGTGCTCCAGTTTGCTTCTGCTGGAGTCTTTCATCACGCCGGGATCAAAGTACCGTTTTTTACCTTTTTTGGCCATGACTCAGGTATCCGGACCAAAGAGCCGCCGTGGAACATGCTTTTGGCCATGGGAATAGCTGCCTTTCTATGCGTTTTTATCGGCGTCTATCCGGCCCCCTTGTACAGCATGCTTCCATTTCCGGTAGACTATGTCCCGTATACTGGGGCCCATGTCGTTGGCCAGCTCCAACTGCTCATGTTCGGTGCCCTGGCTTTTGCCCTGTTGATCCTGTCCGGATATTATCCTCCGGAAATACGATCGGCGAACTTGGACGTGGACTGGTTTTACCGAGTATTCTTTGGACGTTTTCTGTATCCTGTACTGGATAAATCGCTCAATGGTTTGAATGCGATGGCTGAAAAGCGAGTATTGGGCATCGTTGGGGCCGGGGGAAAGGTCCTGCAAGGCTTCATCACCAGGGTCTTACTCTTCTTTTCGGTGAATGCTTGGATGCTGATGGGGTATCGGGGGAAACGTTTGGAGTTAAAAAAGCACAAGCTGTATACGGATGTACAAGCTGGAACCCTTCCAGTGGGCCTTGGGGCGGCTATATCGACCCTGTTTATTGTCCTGGTATATATGATTACGTAACATATTACGAAGTCTGTTTCTCTATAACAAAAAAGTTCTTGGCTTATGAAATAGGATAAGAATGTTACGGAGTTGGCTATGACAGTGGATAAGCATGAACTGCGCAGGATCAATTTGATCAGCGATATGCCGGACAGCATGCTCGACTTACTGGGCAGTGTGGGCAAACTGACGATTTTCAGCCAGGATACTGTATTGTTTCGGGAGGGGCAGATTTTAGATCAGTATTATATGATTCTCACTGGGACTGTTTTTCTGGAAGTGCAGCCTGTCCCTGATGTGATCATTACAATGGAAAGCCTGGAAGTTGGTGCCTGTTTTGGGCTTTCCAGTCTCATCGCTGAAAGCAAAAGCCAATGTAGCGCAATATGTGCCGAGACGTGTGAATTGTTTAGTTTTCCAGCGCTACAACTTCTCGAGCTTATGCAAACACATCAAGACTTTGGATTTGCATTTATGTCCAGAATTGTCCGTACATTCCGGGACCGTATGGAACATCGGACGCAGCTTTTTATGCGTGCTCTACAGAACCATCCTGAATTACAGCATCTCTTTACGAATTGAATCAAAAAAAATCTTTGGGTAAAAACGTTTATCCTTATTTTGGTTACTCTGTGTGGTCGACCTGGTCGAGATAAGGACAGACCACACAGAGCGAATATTGGACTCTCTTCGTTCTCTTGCCTATCGTCTAATGGACGAAAGAGAATTCAGTTTCCTTGATATCTGAATTCTTCCAACAGGTGTTGATACTCATACTTTATAGGTTGATTCTGCCATTTTCTATGGCCAGAGCGCATTGTTTGTGACAATGTTTGCATTGCGAGCGATTAGCTACAACGATGGCTCTCCGCCTACGCTGCCAGTGGGGTGCGCGAGCCCGGCGTCGGCTAAACTCTCACAACAGACCCATACCATCGCCACCGGGTCGCACGGCTGATCGAACGTACAGGTTGACTAGAGCGCTATACCGAACAGCTCGTTGAATGAAAGCTGAAGCTCCCGGATACGCTTACCGCTTGTACCGTTACAAAGCCAGCGTCATCAGAGGCAAGCCAAGCCGCCGTTCCCGCTAAATCCTCGGGGTATTCAAGCCTTGAAATAGCAGAATTTTTTGCCAGAGAACTCATAAAATACCAGCCACGCCTTAGGCGTGGTCGTCGACAATGTTCACCGGAGATTAATGGGACTTGTCCCGAATAGCCTAATAATGGGGCAAAATGGCTTTAATTATTCAGTAAATTTTTCCATTGCTTGTGTAGTTGTGAACATAGCCATTCCTGTTTTCATAGCTCTAAACCCAAGCTTTTTATAGAAGCCTTCCATTCCAGGAGTTGCATAAAGAATGATATTACAGTTCGGAAGTTTATCTAATATGGCTTGAATTATAACTTTTCCAATTCCCTTTCCTTGGGCTTCTGGCAAAACTGCAACATCATAAATTGCGCCCTGATATTCACCATCAGATATTGCTCTTCCAAAACCAATCAACTGTGACTCCTCATAGATGAAAACAGTGGTATGACTGGCCTCGAAAGCTCTTTTATGGACTTCTGGTTTATGGTAAGCCATTCCAACTTTTTTTAGTGATTCAGCTATGGTTTGCCAATCGATCCCAGAGCAATCAGTTATTATTTTTAGTTCCATTATTTTATACCGAACGTTAATCTTGAGGAAGGCCGGATAAATAGTCTAGACTTATCATCAATAGAAAAAAATTACAAAATTGAATACTCTTGAAAACGCCTCGGCATTCGGTGTTACCTCAAAGATTTTGTTTGGCTATTAGGTTCAATACCGTAGGGTCCTTACATCCTGTCCAACTCTTGCTCCTACATATTGTTGCGTAAAATCTAGATATTCTCTGCCTCCAGCGGTTCTTCTTTGTATTGATCTATATATTGCAGCTATAACTTTTACGAGCTGTTCTTTTGAAGTATCTGATAAATCTTCCTCAATTACCTGTACCATTTTTTCAAACTGAATCTTTATCGTAGAATCACTAAATGTCAACTCTGAATCATTAAAATGATATTTATCGAAAACCAGTTCCAAAAGCTGTATTGCCGTTTTATCTTTAAATTCATTTCTTGTGACTATTCCCGGCGGCGGAGCCGCCGGGAATCGCTATAATAACCTGCAATGAAAGGCGCGTTACAACCTTTCCAAGGTGTTTTATAAACTCCCTCTGTGACTTGAGCCTGATTGCCGCGGTTCTCCAAAGTAAAAATCACATATATTGCATAGCTCAGAAAACGTATCCATTCAGGGGTTATCCCGTTTAGCCTGAGTAATCGATTTCTTCGATCCAGGTCAAATCCGGCTCTTTGCCATGAAAATAGGTGTCAATGGCCTCTACAAGCACCGGATAGGAAAGCTTCTTTTGCAGACGGCAGGTCTGGGTCAGGCTGAG
>Ga0182239_1000193_pt1 | contig 22979 bp, 22 predicted proteins | sample hydfrate6_PW_210_FD_132456 | JGI IMG/M metagenome (GOLD analysis project Ga0182239, IMG submission 132456) | Subsurface microbial communities from deep shales in Texas, USA - hydraulic fracturing test 6_PW_210 | ecosystem: Environmental > Aquatic > Deep subsurface > Shale gas/oil reservoir >... | reverse complement strand
TCGGAATTTTTCTGCCTCCCAAAAACTCAAACCCAACCCACCCTATCTTCAGTCATGCTTTGTCGCATGTCGTATATAGACAAACTCCTGCATAGGCAGGTTTCATTGACTGCCTCTATGCCCCCTTTGGGACAACCCTCCGCAGGTTTTACACAGTGCGTTTGATCTGAACGAATAATTGCCAACGATTTAGCGATCACTGTGTTGGCAATGAAATCTCCTCTTATAGCAGGAGAAACTGCCAATGTTGACCATTACAGGTTGATAACTGCGGGAAAAAGAAGCGCGAAATAGTCGCAACGACAAGTGACCAAGGATTTACCAGCCCGGATCTGTTCAGAATACACCGATCCGGTTTTTTTGTTCACTGCCTAACCATATATCAAATTGTTTTTATTGGATATCACCCCCAATCCGCCTCCATTTGCGCCAAGGTGTCAGAGAGACAAAAAATCGACTCACTTAGGAGGCTATATCGATGCAGCGGAGAAAAAAATCCAGAGCCACAGAGCACGACAGTAAGTTTGCCTTGAATCATTGGAATGCATACTCTAACATCATCCCTAAAGTTAACTCCATCCAAGGAGGAGTATGCATGAAAGGAAATATTTATTGCGATCAGCCCTGCCCTATCTGTGGCGGAAAAATGCTTTATGATCCCCGCCGGTCGGGATGTTTTTGCAAAGACCATCCGGACATTGCAGCCGCAAAAAGATTCCGGGTACGTTTTAAAAAAAATGGAAAAACCATCCAGCGCCGGTTTTCCACTATTGCGCAGGCTGAGCAGTTTTTGAACGGCATCCGCTTCAAGGAGGGGGACCCGGGGGAGAATCTTGATCCGAAGGACTACCAAAGAGATAATCCTTTGGGGTTTGCCAACTTGGTTGAAAAATGGCTGGACTTAAAAGCCAAAGGAAAAATAAGCAAATCCCAACTTGGGAACCATCGACGCAATATCGGTCGGGCTGTTGAAGTGTTTGATAACCGCAATATCAAGTCGATCACGGACGGTGAACTTGAGGATTTTGTTTATGCAGACCATATTTCAGCCAACACCGGACAGCCGATTACGGACAAGACCCGCGCTGAAATCCGCTCCACTCTCAACAGTTTTTTCACCTGGGCTTGCCGGCGTGAACGGCTTCCAATGCCCTACATACCGCATGTGAGCTTTGAACTTGGTTGGCGCGAATACGTGAATATCGACGAGCAACTCGCAATCCTGGATGAGGTCTGGCGCATATCCAAGCACAATCCCCGCATCTGGCTGGGGATTCACATCCTGGCCCATAACCCGATCAGGCCCGGGGAGCTGGTCAAGGTACGCGAAGGCGATGTATTTCTGGACGAACAGATTTTGATGATACGATATCCCAAGGAAGGCAGCAGCCGAAGCTCCGGCAAATGGGCCTGGCTGTGGGAAGAAGAGATCGAAATCTTACAGTCGTTACCCCGGGCGCTGCCGGATGTTCATTTGTTCCGGCATGTAGCTGGAGTTTCCGGAGTGAAAGCTGGAGAACCATTCGGCCCGACACAATTTAATCGTTGGTGGAAACGGGCCTGCAAAAACCTCGGCATTCAGAAAAATGTCTGCGTGTATGGCGGGACCAAACATACGCAAATGACAGCGGTGAAGAAAGTGCTTTCCCCGGAGCAGATCAAGCGCGGCGGTTCACAGCATGCAACCGACAAGGCCATGAGCCGGTATCTTATGGCGCACTCCGACGACCAGGCGGTTTACCAGGGCTCACTAAAAGAGCTTTGGGAAAAGGCGTCTGAGAAGAAGAAAGCCGAGGTTATAAAGATTGATAAGGCGAAATAAGGGCTGGACCCGGGTGGACACCAAATGGACACCGAAAAGCGTCCATTTTAAAAATGCAAGTTGCTGATTTTACAAGGGAAGAATGGAGGCGGCACCCGGATTCGAACCGGGGAATAAAGGCTTTGCAGGCCTCTGCCTTACCACTTGGCTATGCCGCCTAAAAAATCAGAGCCCAAAAATAAAAATGGAGCGGGAAACGAGATTCGAACTCGCGACTTCAACCTTGGCAAGGTTGCACTCTACCACTGAGTTATTCCCGCTCATCGAAATTGTGACCCCACTAATAAGGGGTTTTAATTTTCTTGTCAACAAAAAATTGCGTTCCCATCCATGACGGGATTTTTCACGCCTTGCCCTGCCCGGAGCCTTCGTATATATACTTCCAGAAACGTATGAAATAATCAGCACCGGACCAGATGGTAATCACAAGGGCGATCCAGAACAAAGGCATGCCAACTGCCTGAAAATCAAGCCCGAAGTAGACATAATGGATCAGCAGGGGGATCACTGCGGCAATCTGGAAACCGGTCTTGTATTTGCCCAGCATGGAAGCCGACACGTCCTGGCCGTGTTCGGCAATCACGTTTCGAAGGCCGGTGATGGCAAGCTCCCGGCCGAGGATGATACACACGGCCCAGGCCGGCACCCGGCCAAGGGCCACGAGCATGATAAACGCAGAGGAAATCAGCAACTTGTCTGCCAGGGGGTCGAGCACCTTGCCCATACTCGAAACCAGGCCGTATCTGCGGGCCACATACCCGTCAAAATAATCCGTGATTGCGGCTGCCGAAAACACCAGGGCGGCCAAAATACCGCAGATGCGGTTGTCAAAAAGCATCAGCAGGATCAACAGGGGTACGGCCGCCACCCGAAACAAGGTCAGGCTGTTGGGGTGGCCCAGAATCCGGACGGAAAATAACCGGGGTTTTTCGTTCATGATCGTCCCTTTGGCTGCGGGCAGCCGGAGCGCAAAACGCAGGCCGGCTGCCCCGGTTTGGACTCTTACTTTTTGGCCTTTTCCCAGTCGTTGAGAAACGCCTCAATACCTTTGTCCGTTAGCGGATGGGCGGCCAGTTTTTTGAGCACGGAAAACGGAATCGTGGAAATATCCGCCCCGATCAAAGCCGATTCCAGCACGTGCAGGGGATTTCGAATGCTGGCCACGATCACCTCGGTCTGATACCCGTAATTTTCATAAATGCTCACAATCTGCTCAACCAGGTCCATGCCTTCCTGGGACAGGTCATCTAACCGGCCCACAAAAGGGCTCACATAACTGGCCCCGGCTTTTGCGGCCATCAGCGCCTGAAGAGGGGAAAATACAAGGGTCACGTTGGTACGGATGCCCTCTCCGGCCAGGGTGCGCACGGCTTTCATGCCTTCAATGGTCATGGGAATTTTCACAACAATATTTTTGTGAATCTTTGCCAGGTCGCGTGCCTCGGCAATCATGCCTTCAGCATCCAGACTCACGGCCTCGGCGCTGATGGGGCCGTCCACGATTTCGCAGATTTCGTTTATGATCTGTTTAAAATCCCGGCCTTCTTTGGCAATGAGGCTGGGATTGGTGGTCACGCCGTCAACCATTCCCATTTCATTGGCTTCACGGATTTCGTCAACATTGGCTGTATCAATAAAAAATTTCATCAAAAACTCCTTAATTCCAGGTTCAGGTTGTAAGGTTTAAAATTTAACCGCTTACAGTCCTGGTCAGCTATGGCCGGGTCCGCAAGCAGATCCCGGACCGAACGGCCCAGTTTCGGGTGTATCAGCTCCGGGGCAATGTCGGCAAGGGGGCGCAGCACAAAGGCCCTTTGGTGCATTCGCGGATGCGGCACCACCAGATCCGGGGTATGAATGATTTCATTTTTGTAAAAAATCAGATCCAGATCCAGCACCCTGGGGCCGAACCGGATTGTGCCCCGGTCCCGCCCTGCCCTGTTTTCCGCTTCTTTTAATCGCGCCAGCAACTGCTCCGGATCCAGCCCGGTTTCCACGCCAAACACCGCGTTGACAAACCACGGCTGATCGTCATAGCCCATGGGCGCAGTCTCATAATAGAAGGAATGGGCAAAAATCCGTATATCCGGGTTTCCCGAAAGCATTTCCGCGCCCTGCCGGCAGGCGGCCTCCCGGTCGCCGAGATTGGCGCCCACTGCAATATAGGCGGTCTTGTTTTCTGTAAGCGGCGAAATATTCATGAATCACTGTTTGATCCGGGGTCAAACACCACAGCCGATGACGGCTCACCCAATGCGCCTTTTTCCCCGAAACTCACCACCCGATAGCGCTGGACCATATCCGGCTGCACTGCATCGGCAAACCGCCATGTTTCTCTCTTTATGCGGCCCTCCTGGAAATTGATCCGCTCCACCCGCTCAAAGCGCACCGGACATCCCGGGCAATCCTCTTTTACAGATGTCATGGCCCTTTCCACGTAAAATCCCGCAGGCTGTGCAAAATCTTTTTGCCAGCCTCCGGGCAGCTGCCAGGTTAATACCAGCATGCTGTCTTTCCGCACAAGACGCAGATCGCTTGCCGGGACCGGCTGCAGAGCCGCAGGCGGCTTTGGCGGCCCCTTTTTGCCGCAGGAAACGGCAAACAGCATAAGGATTGCAGCCAGCAAAACAGCTGTTTTCCATCCTGTAAACATTGCTCTCTGATGGCCTGGTGTCATTTTTATGCTCCCGGGATTTCAGATAACGAACTGACCAGTTGTTTTCTGGCCCGGGCAATGGCAGCCGATACATTGGCGCCGGCCGTGCCGCCGTAAACCTTTCTTCTGTCGATCATCCGGGCAACAGACATGGCCGCATACACATCTTCCTCAATGCCCGGATCAAACTGCTGCAGTTCCTGCAGACTCAGCTCGTGGAGTTCCTTTCCGCAATCCAGGGCATAGGCCACGGCCTTTCCCACGCAGGAATGGGCCTGGCGAAAAGCCATGCCCTTTGCCACCAGGTAGTCGGCCAGATCGGTTGCGTTTTGAAACCCGCTGTTGGCCGCTTTTTCGGTCACTTCCGGGTTGACCCGGATATTGGGAATCATCCGGGTATAGATATCCAGACAGGCCTTCAGGGTGTCAACAATTTCCATCAGAGGCACTTTGTCTTCCTGCATGTCCCGGTTATAGGCCAGGGGCAAGGATTTCATCAACGTCAGCAAATTGACCAGGTTGCCCGTGACCCGGCCTGTGCGTCCCCGGACAAGCTCAGGGATGTCCGGGTTTTTCTTCTGGGGCATGATGCTGCTGCCGGTGCAGAATGAATCCGGAAGCTCCACGAACCGGAATTCGGCGGAAGACCACAACACCAGCTCCTCGGACAGGCGGGACAAATGCGTCATGCAGATGCTGGCCGCAGCGGCAAACTCCAGCATGAAATCCCGGTCAGATACCGCGTCCATGCTGTTTTCGGAAATCTTTGAAAACCCGAGCAGGCCGGCTGTGTAGGCCCGGTCCAGATCATAGGTGGTTCCGGCAAGCGCCGCACTGCCAAGGGGCATGACATCCATCCGGTCCAGGGCGCCGGCAAACCGGCCGAAATCCCGGGCAAGCATTTCATAATAAGCCATCACGTGATGGGCAAACAAAACCGGCTGAGCCCGCTGCAAATGGGTATATCCGGGCATGACCACATGGATGTTGGCTTCTGCCAGATCCACCAGCGCAGTTCGAAAATCCTTGAGCTGGACAAGAATGCCCCGGGTTTCAGCCTTGAGATAGAGCCGCTCGTCCACGGCAATCTGATCGTTTCGGCTCCGGCCGGTGTGCAGTTTCCGGGAAAGATCGCCCACATGGGCCGAAAGCCGGTCTTCCACATGCATGTGAATGTCTTCGAGCCGGTCGCAAAACGCCATTTCGCCCCTGGCGATTTCCTGGCGGACCTTTTCCAGACCCTCTTCCAGATCCACGGCCTCCTGCCGGGTTAAAATTTTTGCCCGGGCCAGGGTTCTGCAATGGGCAATGCTGCCGTCAATATCATAGTTGTACAGCCGTCGGTCCACGTCAATGGATGCGGTAAAGGCCTCCACGGCCTTGTCTGTGGGCTCGGAAAACCGGCCGTCCCAGGGTTTGAGGCTCATGACCGAATCTATGCCCCCTGTTTTTCCATGAGTTTGCGAATCCGCAGCCGCAGAGAGTTTAAGCGAATAAAACCCTCGGCGTCCTTTTGATGATAAACCGTGTCGTCCTCAAACGTGGCAAAGTCCTCGCTGTAAAGGGAATGCGCGGATTTTCGGCCCAGCACCCGGCAGTTCCCCTTGTAGAGTTCCAGACGCACCACGCCGGATACGTTTTTCTGGGTCTCATCAATCATGGTTTGCAGCAGTTCCCGCTCCGGGGCAAACCAGAATCCGTTATAGACCATCTCCGCATACCTGGGAATAAGGGAATCGCGCAAATGCATGACCTCCCGGTCCATGGTGATCGACTCCATGGCCATGTGGGCGCTGCGCAGGATGGTGCCCCCGGGGGTTTCATACACGCCCCTGGATTTCATGCCCACAAAACGGTTTTCCACGATATCAGCCCGGCCGATGCCGTTTTGCCCGCCCCGGCGGTTTAACTCCGCAAGCAGCCGGGCCGGGGACAGGTTTTGACCGTCAATTGCAACCGGGTCGCCGTTTTCAAAGGTGATGTCCATGATTTCGGCTTTGTCCGGGGCGTTTTGCGGCGATACAGTGAGCACGAACATGTCTTCGGGCGGCGGGTTCCAGGGGTCTTCCAGGATTCCGCCCTCATAGCTGATGTGCAGCAGGTTGCGGTCCGTGCTGTAGGGCTTTTCCTTTGTGGAGGTCACGGCAATGCCGTGTTTTTCCGCAAACGCCATCAGGGCGGTGCGGGAGTTGAGATCCCATTCCCGCCAGGGGGCCACCACCCGGATGGACGGATCAATGGCGTAATAGCTCAGCTCAAAGCGCACCTGATCGTTTCCCTTGCCGGTGGCACCGTGGCTGACGGCCTCGGCGTTTTGCTCTTTTGCGATTTCCATCTGGCGCTTGGCTATCAAGGGTCGAGCCAGTGAGGTGCCCAGCAGGTACTGGCCCTCGTAGATGGCATTGGCCCGGAAGGCCGGAAACACGTAATCGCGCACAAACTCTTCTTTCAGATCGTCGATATAAACCGCAGAAGCCCCGGTTTTTCTGGCTTTTTCATCAATGGGGTCGAGTTCCTCGCCCTGGCCGATGTCTGCGGCAAAAGCAATGACCTCGCAATCATAGGTTTCAGCCAGCCATTTTAAAATCACCGATGTGTCCAGGCCGCCGGAATAGGCCAAAACAACCTTGTTGATCTTTTTTTCCAAAATATTTTCTCCTGTTATCTCCTGATGAACCCGTAAGTTCAGAATCTTCTATAACCGACAAATAATAAAAAAAATAATGTCTTGATTTTACTTAACACTTAATCACTTAAAACTTAACACTGCCTGTAAAAAAGACTTTTTACAGGCGTATCATTTCCTGTGCTGCAAAAAAAGCGGGTATCACCTACCGGTTGATCAATGTTTCCAGGATCGCCTTGTGCATGTGAAGCTTGTTTTCCGCCTGATCCCATACCACAGACTGCGGGCCTTCAAAGACCTCCTCCGTGATTTCCTCATTCTTGTGGGCCGGCAGGCAGTGCATGACAATGGCATCTTTTTTGGCCCTGGCCATGAGCCCGGAATTGACCTGAAAGGGCGCAAACACGGCTTGTCTTGCCGCGGCCTGATCTTCCTGGCCCATGCTGGCCCACACGTCCGTGTTGATCACATCCGCACCGGATGCGGCTTCTTGCGGGTCGTGGATTACCCGGACAGGGGCTTTGTTCCCGGCGCCTTTGACCACGGCCGGATCGGGCATATAATTTTGCGGGCAGGCCAGTACCAGTTCGAATCCGAGAATGGCCGCGGCATTGATCCAGGAATGGGCCATGTTGTTGCCATCCCCGATCCAGGCGATTTTCAGCCCCTGAAACCGGCCCTTGTATTCCAGCACCGTGAGCAGATCGCTTAACACCTGGCAGGGATGATACAGGTCAGTAAGGGCGTTGATGACCGGAATGGCGGCCGTACGGGCAAACTCGGCCTGCATGTCCTGGGAATAGGTGCGCAGCACCAGGGCATCCAGGTAGCGTTCCAACACCCTTGCCGTATCGGCAACAGGCTCGTTTCTGGCCAGCTGGGTATCGGCCGAGCTGATAAACAAAGACGTTCCCCCGAGCTGGGCAGCTGCGGCCTGAAAGGAAATCCGGGTCCGGGTGGAGGCTTTTTCAAAAATCAGGCCCACGGTTTTGCCGATCAGCGACCAGTCCTGAATCCCCTTTTTATGCCGTTTTTTGAGCTGCCTGGCCCGGGACAGCAGCAGGTCCATGTCTGCCGCATCCAGGTCCGTCAGGGTCAATAGGTCTTTTTTCAAATCATTTTCCTCTAGCAGGTTTCAGTTGTACCGGTGCCGGCAAAAATATCGTCCAGGCATGCCACAAGCCGGTCCACCTCTTCTGCGGTAATAACCAAAGGCGGTACAAACCGCAGGACGTTTTCCTGGGTGCAGTTGATCAAAAGCCCCTTTTCCATGCAGGCCTCCACAACAGGGGCACCTTTTTGCGAAAGCTTCATGCCCAGCATCAGGCCCACCCCCCGAACCTCCTCGACAACCGGATGCCGCTCTTTTAGCCACAGCAAGCGGGACTTGAAGTAATCGCCGACCTTTTGACAGTGCTCAAGGATGTTTTCAGCTTCAATGATCTTTAGCACCTCCAGGGCTGCCGCAGTGATCACGGGCGTGCCGCCAAAGGTGGATGCATGGGCTCCGGGCGTGAATGCGGCAGCGGCTTGTTCCGTGGCCAGCATGGCGCCGATGGGCAGGCCGTTTCCCAGGGCCTTGGCAAGGGTCATGATATCGGGCTGCACATCAAAATGCTCGTGAGCGAACAATTTTCCGGTTCTGCCGATGCCGGTCTGGATCTCATCGAAAATCAGCATGATCCCCTTTTCATCACAGAGCCGGCGCACGTCCCTGAGATACCGGGGGTCGGCGCAGCGTATCCCCCCCTCGCCCTGGACCGGTTCCAGGAGAACGGCACAGGTTTTGTCCGTCACAGCGGCCGCGAGCTGCTCCATATCATTGAAGGGCACGAAATCAAATCCTTCCAGTATCGGCTCAAAGCCCTCGCGCACCTTTTTCTGGCCCGTGGCCGAAAGCGTCGCAAACGTGCGGCCGTGAAAGGACTGGTCCATGGTCACAATCCGCCAGCGGTTGTAATCGCCCTGGTCAAAAAAGGTTTTGCGGGCAAGCTTGATGGCGGCTTCATTGGCCTCTGCCCCGGAGTTGCAGAAAAACACCCGGTCGGCAAAACATCGTCCCACAAGCCATTCCGCCAGCTCCACCTGGGGGACGGTATAAAACAGGTTGGATACATGAAACAGTTTGTCCGCCTGCCGGGCAAGGGCCCGGGAAATCTCCGGGTTGGCGTGGCCCAGGTTGCAAACGGCAATGCCGGCCACAAAATCGGTGTACTGCCGCCCCTCAGTATCCCAGAGGGTGCATCCCCGGCCCCGTTCAAACACCAGGGGAAAACGCTTGTAGGTATTGGCCACGACCTTGTCGGCCCGCTGGATATAGTCTTTGCTCATTTTTCCGTACCTGCCTGTGCTGTGACCTGAGTGCCGATGCCCTGGTCTGTGAAAAGTTCCAGAAGCAGGGCATGGCGCTTGGTGCCGTTGATGATCTGCACTTTTTCCACATCGTTTTCCAGAGCATCAAGGGCGTATTCGAGTTTCGGGATCATGCCCCCGGAAATGGTTCCCTCCCGGATCATCCGCTTCACTGTGGGCGCGTCCACAGATGTCACCAGATTGCCCCGGGCATCCATTAATCCGTCCACGTCCGTGAGATAGATCAGGCGCCCGGATTTCAGGGAGCCGGCCACACGGGAGGCCACCAGGTCTGCGTTGATGTTAAAGGTCTCGCCGGCCGCACCCACGCCCACGGGGGCAATCACCGGGATAAAGCCCTGGGCGCTTAAACTGCTGATCAGTTCGGAATTCACACTGGTGACCCGTCCCACAAGCCCGGGATCAAGGATTTCGGGCGGCTTGTTTTCGTCGGGCTGGTGCATGATCTGCAGCTTTTCCGCCTGAAGCAGACCGCCGTCCTTTCCGGTCAGGCCCACGGATTTACCGCCCTGGCGGTTGATCTGGGCCACGATGGACTTGTTGACCTTGCCGCCGAGCACCATTTCCACCACATCCATGGTTTCCTGGTCGGTAAAGCGCATGCCCCGGACAAATCTCGGGCTGATGCCCATGCGTTCGAGCACCTTGTTGATCTGGGGGCCGCCGCCGTGGACCACCACCGGATGCAGGCCGATGAACTTCATCAGGGTGATGTCCCTGGCAAAGTCCTCCTTTAGCTGTTCGTCGACCATGGCATTGCCCCCGTACTTGACCACCAGGGTCATGCCGGAAAAATACCGGATATACGGCAGCGCCTCTATAAGGATGTCTGCGACATTGGGGGTCATGGCTGTTTTTTCCGTTTAAGCGCCGGCAAAAGTATGCCGTCAGTTACAGGATGTATCGGCTCAGGTCCTGATCCTGCCGGACATCCCGGAGTTTTTCATTCACAAAGGCTCGGTCGATCTCTATTTTTTTCTCTTCAGTGTCCGGGGCCTCAAACAACAGATCCGCCAGCAGGTGCTCCATAAGGGTATGCAGCCGCCGGGCCCCGATGTTTTCGGTTTCATTGTTGACCGTCTCGGCAAAACCGGCGATTTCATCCACGGCCTCGTCTGCAAAGGACAGATCAATACCCTCTGTGCGCAAAAGGGCAATGTATTGCAGCAGCAGCGCGTTTTGGGGTTCTGTGAGAATCCGTACAAAATCGCCTTTGCCAAGAGAATCCAGCTCCACCCGGATGGGAAAGCGGCCCTGGAGTTCCGGAATCAGGTCCGAGGGCCGGGTGGTGTGAAACGCCCCTGAGGCCATAAACAGGATATGATCGGTTTGCACCGGCCCGCGCTTGGTGGTCACCGTGCTGCCCTCCACAATGGGCAGAAGATCGCGCTGCACGCCCTCCCGGGACACGTCCGGGCCCTGTCCTCCGCCCTGCTTGCCCGTGATCTTGTCGATTTCATCGAGAAAAATAATGCCGGACTGCTCGACTTTTTCAATGGCGTCCTTGGTGACCTTGTCCATGTCCACCAGCTGCTGGGCTTCTTCCTGGGTGAGAATCTCGATGGCTTCGGCCACGGTGGTGCGCCGTTTTCTCGATGATCCCCTGGGCATGAGCCCCCCGAGCATATCCTTGAAATTAATCCCCATTTCCTCCATGCCGGTGTTGGAGAAAATCTCCATCATGGGCGTGGACTTGTCCTGGGTTTCAATCTCCACGGGCCGGTGATCCAGCTTGCCGTCCTTTAGCATTCTGCGCAGTTTTTCCCGGGTGGCGGATGCGGAAGTGCCCTGCCGGGCAGTGCCGGATTCCGAATCCGTGGCCGCCGCATGGGGCTGCTGGCGCTGGACCGGGGTACTGGCACCGGTTTCCGGCAAAAGCATGTCCAGTACCCGCTCTTCGGCCATTTCCTTTGCCTTGGGCTGCACCGCCTCCTGCTCGCGGATTTTAAGCTGATTAATGGTCATTTCCAGCAAATCCCGGATCATGGATTCCACATCCCGGCCCATATAGCCCACCTCGGTGAATTTTGAGGCCTCCACCTTGAAAAACGGCGAATCCGTAAGCCGGGCCAGGCGGCGGGCGATCTCTGTTTTGCCCACGCCCGTGGGGCCGATGAGAATAATGTTTTTCGGGGCAATTTCATCGCGCAGATCCGGCTCTACGTGACGCCTGCGCCAGCGGTTTCGAAGGGCAATGGCCACCGATTTTTTGGCATTTTGCTGGCCGATGATGTATCTGTCGAGTTCAGCAACAATCTGCTGTGGCTTTAAGTCCGTCATAAGGCGGTTTTTTCCTGAATTTCTTCGATTACAAACACGTGATTGGTGTACACACACAGGCCGGCGGCAATCTCCATTGCCTGGCGCACGATTTGCCCGGCGGTCAGTTCCAGGGCCGGGGCGTGGTGCATGAGTGCAGAGGCCGCGGCATGGGCGGCCACGCCCCCGGAGCCGATGGCGATCACGCCTTCATCCGGTTCGATCACATCTCCGTTTCCGGATATCAAAAGCATCTGGGCGGCGTCCACAGCAATCATCATGGCCTCCAGGCGCCGCAGGTACTTGTCGGTCCGCCAGTCCCGGGCCAATTCCACGGCCGCCCGGGTCAGGTTGCCGTTGTAGCGCTCCAGCTTGCCTTCCAGTTTTTCGGACAAATGCAGGGCATCTGCCGTGGCCCCGGCAAATCCGGCAATGATCCGATCGTTGTAGATCCGGCGCACTTTTTTGGCCTGGTGCTTGATCACCGAATTGTTCAGGGTCACCTGGCCGTCTCCGGCCACGGCTGCACAACCGTTATACCGGACTGCCAGAATGGTGGTACCGTGCGGATTTTCAGACATAAGAATCCAGCCTTGTTTTATTTTCTGGGATGGGCGCTGTCATATGCGGCCATCAACCGGTCAATGCTCACATGCGTGTATTTCTGGGTCGTGGACAGCTGCCTGTGCCCCAAAAGCTCCTGTACCATACGCAGATCCAGCCCTGCATCCAGCAGGTGGGTGGCAAACGTATGGCGCAGATCATGCGGGGACACCGGCATGGTCAGCCCGGCGGCCCGGGCGGCCTGATCCAGCATGCGCGCAACCGAGCGCTGGGTGAGCCGCCCGCCGTTTTTGTTTAAAAACAATGGCCCCTTCCAGATATCCGGGGTTTTTGCGCTGTTGCCGTACAACGCACGCCGGTAGTCGCGGATGGCTTCAGCGGCCTTGCCCCCCATGGGCACAATCCGTTCCACGGAGCCTTTACCCAGAACACGGACTGTGCGGTTGTCAAAATCCACGTTTTCCACGTCAAGCCCGGTGAGCTCCGAGACCCGGATTCCGGTGGAATAAAGGGTCTCCAGTATAGCGCGGTTGCGCTTTGCAGCCACGCTGTCTCCGGAAACGGAATCAATGAGCCGGAAAACGTCATCCACGGTGAGATAACTCGGCACCGGCTTGTCCTGCTTTGGGGTGATCACCTGGGTTGCCGGATTCCGGGAGATCACGTGGTGCTTTTCCAGGTAATTGAAAAAAGAGCGGATGGCAGACAGTTTGCGGGCGATGGAGGTCTTTTTGATCTGCTGGCGGTGCAGCTGGCCCAGATAACTGCGGATTACAAGGGCGCTGATCTCTTCGATGTCCGTGCCCGCCGCATTGTCTGTCTCTCCGCCCTGCCCCTTTTTTTGCCGGACTCGATCAGTTGATTGCCAGTCGGAAAAATAGGCCAGAAAATCATTCAGATCCCGGGCATAGGCCCTGCAGGTATGATCTGAGTATCCTTTTTCCGCGGCCAGGTAATCCACGAAGGAATCCACCAGTTTGGTTGCGGCAGTTTTGCTCATTCCATTGAAATCATGGTTTGCAGTTCCCGCCATGTGCCCACCTCGGCAAAAGGATGGGGCTTTCGGTTCCAGGGCTGTCTAAAAACAATGGGGTTGATGCCGGCTTCGGCCAGCAGAAAACAAGTCTCCAGCCGGTCTTCCACAAAATGGGTGATATTGTGTTTTTCCAGCACCTCCTGCTTGTGCTCGAATGAACCCGTTGCCACCACCTCGATGCATTCGCGCCCGGCTTGCAGAACATCGCACATCCACCCGGTAATATGGCCGGCCTCCGGCCGGGCGGTGACAAACAAAGTGGGCGAACAGATACGGTTTAACCGCCGGAGTACGTCAGGGGCGCCGTCAATGGGGGCCAGGGGATAATCGTAGCGCCCTTCCAGTATCCGGAGGATGATTTCCCACATCACACCGTGATCTATGGATGCCGTCTCCACCAAGTCATAGCCGGTGATATCCTCGTAGCGGATGTGGCGGATGCCGAAGTCCTTGTCGGCAATGGCCAGAAACAAAGACATGGTATCTGCCACCACTCCGTCGATATCAAAAGCCAGGCTTTTTGGATCAATTTTCATGCCGGTTTTTCGATTCAGGCCGCCCTCCGGGTTTTCTTCTTTAAGCGGCTGATGCGCTTGCGGAAAATGTCGGCCATTTTCCGGTCATCGTTTTCCAGAAATTCCTGGCGTTTTTTCTTCAGTTCCCGGATTTTTTCCTTGATCTGACGTACTGACGTTTCCGACTGCTTTTTTCTGCCAGAATCCTCAATCCCACGGGTTTTTTTGATCACCGCGATCAGTTCGGCCTTGTTCATGCCCGAAGCGCCCGTGACATCCGGCAACTCTTTGGCAATGTCGCGCAGTTCCGGGGCTGTGTGCTTCTCAAGGGGTTTTTCTTTTGCCTGTTTTTCCTTTTTCGCCATTTTCAATCCTCATTTCAATGGTTTACAGGTTGCTCAAAAATACAAAACGGAGGTTTCAAAAAAGCCCCCGCAATCTATCAACTTTAAACTACATTATATAAAACCAAATGGATTGGAATGTCAATGCATATTTAATGAGTTATGCGCGCCATGACCTGTTTCATGTCCTCCCAAACCGCCCTTTTGGCCTTTGGGTGCACCATCAGGTAGGACGGCTCGTGGGTGGGCATTACAGCAATACCTTCATAATCATGAAACCGGCCGCGCAGGCGGGAGATGGGTTCATCAGTGCCCAGCAGGCTCTGGGCGGCAAAGCCGCCAAGGGCGCAGATGATTTTCGGGGATACGGCCCGGATTTGACGCTTTAGCCAGATGCGGCAGGCCCGGGCCTCGAACCGGTCCGGAAGCCGCTCTTCCGGTGGCCTGCACTTGACTGCATGACAGATGTAGACGCTTTGGCGGCTTTGACCCATGGCTTCGATGATGCGGGTGAGCAATTGCCCGGTCTCGCCGCTGTAGGGCATCCCGAAGTCTGAATCGGCCAACTCCGGAAAGGGACCGATAAACATAATATCTGCGCCGGCTGCTCCCTGCCCGCATATCACAGCCCTGCGGGAATCGGCCAGGCGGCACCTGCGGCAGCGGGCCAGATCGCTTAAAATGACATCAAGGCTGTCATGTTCCGGCAGATGGGTTTCAGGGCTGGAAGCTGCCTTTTTTTCGCCGCTCCATTTTTGCACAATGTGCTGTGCATCTTCGCCCAAGGGTGCGCCCGTGCATCCCATTTCCTTTAAATAAAGCAGGTATTGGCGTACTTCCTGCACGATATCCAAATCCATCCGGCCCGGCTCTGTCATTTGCCGGCCCCCGCCGACCCGGCCGAAAGTATCCGGTCAAGCAGCACATGGGCGGCTGCCTGCTTGTCCATGGGCGGCAGCGGCTCCTTGGTGCCGTCTTTGAAAAACAGCTGGATGCTGCTGGTTTGGGCGGCAAACGCGGATTCCGGTCCGATGACCAGGTTGCCGGCAATCATGTCCAGGTTTTTGGCGTCCAGTTTTTTGGTGGCGTTTTTTTCCAGGTCCCGGGTTTCTGCTGCAAAACCCACCAGCACCTGGTTGGATTTTTTTCTTTTCCCGAGTTCTGCAAGAATATCCGGGGTCCGGTCAAAAACAACAGTGAGGGCGTCTTCACCCTTTTTGAGCTTGTGGGGCGCCACATCCGCAGGCGTGTAATCGGACACGGCCGCGGCTTTGATGATCACGTCTGCGGCATCGGATTCGGCAAAGACCGCATCGGCCATTTCCCGGGCGGTTTCCACGTTGATCCGGCGCACGCCAAGCGGTTCCTCCAAATCCGTGGGCCCGGAGACCAGCACCACGTGGGCCCCTCTTCCGGCCGCGGCCCTGGCAATGGCATAGCCCATTTTCCCGGATGAGGGATTGCTGACAAACCGGACCGGATCCATGGGCTCCCGGGTGGGCCCGGCCGTGACAAGCACCCGCTTGTTGAAATAATCGTTTGGCAGAAAAACATTGATGATGTGCTCATAAATGCCTGCCGGATCCGCAAGCCGGCCGGGTCCAACGGCTTTGCATGCAAGCTCGCCTTCAGAGGGCTCCACAATGATGTAGCCGTCGGATTCCAGGGTTTCAATGTTTCGCTGCACCGCACGGTTTTCATACATGTGGGTGTTCATGGCCGGGCAGATCAGCTTGGGCGCGGTCACAGCCAGCATCAGGGTGGTCAGGGCGTCATCGGCAATCCCGTTTGCCAGCCTGCCGATAATATTTCCGGTGGCCGGCGCAATCACTGCCGCATCCGCGGCCTCGGCCAAGGAAATATGGCGCATGGCATCCTCTTCAGGGCTGTCAAACATTTCCATAAATACCGGGCTGCCGGATATGGCCTGAAATGTCAGGGGCGCGACAAAGGCGGCCGCATTGCGGGTCATGGCCACCTTCACCCTGGCTCCGGCACGCTGCAAAAGCCGCATGAGTTCCACGCTCTTATAGGCGGCAATTCCGCCGGAAACCCCGAGCAATATGGTTTTTCCGCTTATGGGAGACCAGTTTTCCATAAAAGAGAAAATATCCCGATTGGCTGTTTTTGTCAAACCTGAGCTGGATCAACTCCGGTCTGAGCCCCGGAAATGGAACCCCGCGGCGGCCAGTTTTCCCTCCGCAGCACGGTTAATGCCGTGCCGCAGGCAATGAAAAGACAGACTGCGCCGATGAGAAAAACCCCGTAGGATTCCAGGATGTCACTGCCGCGGCTGCCAAAGAAACTGCTGGCCGTAAATGTGTGCAGAAAAGCTGCGATTGCAAGAAGGGCCAGCGGCACCTTTTTTCTCCATCCCGAGGGTTTCATGATCAGCAGATAATAAAACAGAAATCCGTGGGACAGGATGAGCAGCACATAGTGATGCTTCCAGGAGCGCTCGGACAGAAACAGCATGGCCAGAAAAATCAGCGCAAACTCGCCAAGGTTGCCCAAATGCTGCGGTCTGTCCTTCGGGGTCCGGCAAAACCAGGCCAGGGCCGCCAATACAATCAGAAATGATGTTTTAACAATCATACCAACGGTTTTTTGATCAAGTGAGACCAGATTGATTTTCATGGCTTCCACGCCTTTGGAAGGATCTGCTTCGATTGCTGTTGAATCCGACAGTAGGCGATAAAAAAGACCGGTAAAGGACTGGTTGTAATGCTGGGTCTGCATATAGCTTACCGGTTCGCCGCTTATAAAGGGATGAATCATCTGATTGTACCATTGCCCGATGAGCTGATTGTTGAACTCAAAACCAAGAAACGCACCCGGAATGATCCAGCAAAAAACAACAATTCCTGCAAAAGCCCCTGTTGCGCAGGACCATTTCCGTTTGTATAGAAAATACGGGATAAACAGGGCCGGCGTGACTTTTAAAACCGTTGCCAGCCCGATACTCAGGCCGGATAAAAAATCCTTTTTATGGTATAGACAAAACATGGAGCAGACAATGAGCCCGCCGATGACCAGGTTGACATTGCCATGGGTCAAATCCGAGCGAAACACCCGGGCACTTAACAATAGCATCAGAAAAAGCGCCCAGTACGGCAATGGCGGCCCGTTGTTTTGGGTCACCCTGACCACGGCCCGGAAAATAAACAATAGTATCCCAAATTTGAAAATCATCCACGCAATGGAGCCGGCTACAGGCCCCATGGCATGAAACGGCATGAGAATCATTAGCATAAACGGAAGGTTCGGATACCTGCCGCCTTCATCCCCGTAAACGGTTTCGCCGGCCAGAAGGGTCTGGCTGTGCTCTGTCCATCGCAGAAACGCGGTGCGGTCTTCAAGGGCCTTGTCCACCACCCGCACCCCGGCGAAAAGAAAAAGAAGAACAAATCCGGCAATCAACAGCTTTTTAAAATTCACTCGCATTTTCTTTTTCCGAAAATTGTCAGATTGAAATAAAGAAAAGAAAAAAATACTGTTTTTTTCGCAATCACCCTGCACGCAGGAGTTTCAAGAAAGCAATCCAAAACCGTTTTTTGGTTCATATCCAAAAACCCTGATAGTGTCAATATGCAAGGGGTTAAAGAAGGCGGCTGAAAAATCATTTAACCCTGCCACGGGTTGATGCATCCTTGACTTATCAAGGAAAAATGCTAAACAGACGACAATGAAATTTTCAGCGTTCGGATTGATTCATGAAATTTGCATTTTGTCTTTTTAAATACTTTCCTTATGGCGGTCTGCAGCGTGGCTTTTTAGAACTTGCCCGGACCTGCGTCAACCGGGGCCATGAACTGGATGTATACACGCTTTCCCGGGAAGGCCGGCTGCCTGAAAATTTAAATATTTTTGATATACCCAGCCGTCATCTGACAAACCACCGCCGTTATCAGTCATTTGCAAAACAGGTAAACCGCATCATTGCTGCTGCGGATTATGACGCGGTTGTGGGTTTTAACAAAATGCCCGGACTGGACATATACTTTGCTTCAGATGTTTGCTATGCAGCAATGGCTGATCAAAGAAACTTTTTATACAGAATGTCAGGCCGCTGCCGGACACTAAAAGCAATGGAGCGGGCTGTTTTTGATAAAAATTCAAAGACGCATATCATCTCCATATCTGAAAAAACCAAAAAACAGTATATCGACTATTATGGAACCGATGAAAACCGGTTTCATGCTGTACCACCGGGAATTTCCAAAAAGCGGATGGCCCTTGCGCATATCCCGGGAACCAGAAAGGAATGGCGGCGGGAATTTGATATCCAGCCGGCTGAAAACGTGGTCCTGATGGTGGGTTCAGATTACCGGCGAAAGGGAGTTGACCGCGCCATAAAAGCAATGGCCGCCCTTCCCCGGCATTTAAAAGACGCTACCCGGCTTGTGATTGTCGGCAAAGGGAAAAAGGGGGCATATATGCGACTGGCCAGAAAACTGGGGGTCTTTTCTCAGGTTTATTTTACCGGTCAACGCGACGATGTGCCCCGGTTTCTGGCGGGTGCCGATCTGCTGCTGCATCCGGCCTATCACGAAAATACCGGCACGGTCTTAATTGAAGCCATGGCAGCGGGCCTGCCTGTTCTGGCAACGGATGCCTGCGGATATGCCGGACATATAAAAAGTGCAGACGCCGGAAAAATCGTTGCCTCACCTTTCCGTCAGGAAGCATTAAACAGCATGCTGGCCTTTATGCTCGATTCTCAGGACAAGCGCCGGTGGAGGGAAAACGCCAAAGCCTATCTTGCCGCAACCGATGTGTCCGGCCGTCATGAAAAGTCTGCGGATGTCATTGAAAACATTGCATCCGGTCAAATATTGTGCTCAAAACCCTGACCGGAAGCGGGGCAATGTTGCAGCCGGGTTTTGATCAACTTCAAAGGATGACGAACAAATGAAAAAAAATCTCAAACTCTCTGTTATCATTCCCGTATACAACGAAGAAGATACCATTGTCGAACTCATTGAAAAGGTTAAATCCGTTGATCTGCCCAAGGAGATCATTGTGGTCAACGACTGCTCCACTGACTGCACCGGCGATCTTCTGGATCAATATGAAAGCGACGATGAGGTCAGAATCGTTCATCATGAAACCAATTTCGGCAAGGGCGCAGCCATTCGCACGGCAAGAGAATGGATAACCGGAGACCTGGTCATTATTCAGGATGCGGATCTGGAATACAATCCCCTGGAATATCCGCGCCTGTATAAATTTTTTGTGGAAAACAATGCTGATGCCGTCTATGGAAGCCGGTATTCCGGCAATGAGGTCATGGTGGACAGCTTTATGCATTATTACGGCAATAAATTTCTTACCTTTTTTTCAAATATATTCACGAACCTGCATCTAACCGACATGGAAACCTGCTATAAGATGATCCGTACTGACCTGTTCAAACAGATTCCAATCGAATGCCGGTGTTTCGGCTTTGAGCCGGAGATAACCGCAAAACTGGCCAAAAGAAAAGCCCGGATCTTTGAGGTGCCCATTTATTATGAACCCCGGGTGTATGATCAGGGCAAAAAAATCAGCTGGAAAGACGGAGTTAAGGCCATATGGTATATTGTCAAATTCAACCTTTTGAGGAGAGGATAAACAGGGCCGGATGGAAAGATTTTCTTCTCCCATAGGATACGCAAAATATCAAAATCTTGTCATCAACCAGCAAGATAAATATTTTTTAAAGCAAAACCGGCTCGATTCGTTCGAATCCCTTTGGACCAGCAAATCCGGGACAATCATCAAAAATATCAAGCCCCGTTCAGTGACCTGCATTAAAATCGGCCTGCAGGACCGGGTTCGAAGGCTTTATCTGAAAAGGCACAAAACCGAATTTATCCCGGTGAGGTCATTTCTTTGCTTTTTGGGACTCAAGAAAAGTGTCTCCCAGGGAATGCTTGAGTTTGAAAATATTTGTGCATTTCGAAAAAAAGGCATCCCTACAGTGCACCCCGTGGCTGCTGGTGAAAAACGGATCCGTTTTTTCCGGACAAAATCCTTCCTGCTTACCGAAGATTTTCATCCGTATATTTCACTGGAATATCTGTTAAAGACAAATCCGGATTTTCTAAAGGGTTCTGCCGGACAAATCCGCAGGGAAATCCTCATCCAAAGCCTCTCTTCACTGGCAAAAAGGATGCACAAAAGCGGATTTAACCACAGGGATTTTAATGCCACGCACATACTGTTGGATTACACGACCAAATCTGATGAGCCCGCTCTTGCTCTCTTCGATCTGCAGCGGGTTGAAAAACACAGCGTCCTGCGGCTAAGGTGGAAAATCAAAAGTCTTGCACGCCTTAACTACAGCTTGCCAGAGACGGTTTTTACCGAGCAGGACCGCCTGAATCTGCTGCTCTTTTATAATGGCAGAAAGACCCCGGCAATGATGGACCGGCTCCAGTGGTTCTGGATTCAAAAAAAAACAGAGCGGATCAGGCGGCATACGGAAAAAAAGACTGAGGGAAAATTCAAATCCGATTAAGCAATTTCATGAATAAAAATTCCAGATAGGTTTTAGGAGCAAGATATAGAATGACTCGCAAAATCAAGGTTCTTCAGCTTCAGGTGCGTTACAACCCCAACAGTACATCAGACCTGAGTGAACAGATCATCAGGGCGTTACCAAAAGAAAAATATGAGGTAACCACTGCTTTTCTAACAGGCCAACCCGGTCCGGATGATGTTAAAAGTCAAGCAGAACATTCTGTATTCTTTGATCTCAGTAAAAAAGAAACAAAGCACCATAGCTTTAGACCCCTCCAGAAACTTTATAATCTTTGTCTGGAAGAAAAATATGACGTGGTGATTGCCCATCGATTCAAACCGATTAAAATGATAATGCTCCTCAATAAATGTCTGAAAATACCTCTATGCATTGGTATCATACATGCTTTTGGTGAATTCGATAACTTCTTTCGACGATTCAGGTTTAGGCATTTGATTGACCCATCCTGGCGCTTTGTGGGAGTTTCTCCTGCAGTAACCCAGTATTTGATAGACTGCAATTGTGGTTTTAACAGGAAAAATACTATAACCATAGCAAACGCCATTGACGTTATAAAAATAAAGAAGCTTCAATTACCGCGCACCAAAGCGAGGCTTCAACTTGGCCTTAACCCCCGGGCACGCATAATTGGTACAATTGGACGTCTTGTGCACACAAAAGGGCATCAATATTTATTGCAGGCCTTCGCTCAAATCAAAGATAAATACCCGGAAGTTCAACTATCAATCATTGGGGCAGGTCCGGAGGAAAAAAATTTGAAATCCGAAATAAAAAAACTTGGGCTGGAAGGACGTGCGCATCTGCTTGGCTACCATAAAAACGCAGTGCAATACGTTCGGGGTTTTGATATATGGACGATGCCTTCCCTTTCAGAAGCCTTCGGCATAGCCCTTTTAGAAGGTATGATTGGAGAACTTCCAGTTATTGTTTCAGATGTACCAGGCATGAGTCAGCTGGCTAAAGAAGCAGGGGGCATAGTTGTGGATCCGGCTAATATTGATGCACTAATAAACGCCTTGGATAAATATCTTATACTCACTGAAAGCGAACTGAAAAACAAGGGAAAACAAGCTTACCAGTATGTGGAAGCCAACCACAATATAAATGTGTTTCGCCACAACTATTTAAAACTCATAGAAGAATCCCTTAGTGAAAGCCAGCATCCTTTTTACCCGAATAATCCTTAATTCCTTACGCATTTTTTGGACCTTTTGTGTTAAGCTCACTTGCAGATAAAAAAGCAAGAGGCAGCCAAAAATAAAACCAAAGGCCTCCTGGCCCATCAAGCATTTTGCTGTTATCCGTTAGTATGATGAGCACAGCGAAAATCCAAAGCGATATCCCAAAAGAGAAGTTAGGGCGTCGACGTGAAATAACTACATGCCATCCTGCGACTCCAATAAGTATAAGCAGCAATAAAAGTCCAACAACCCCACCTTGAAACAAAGTTGAAATATAACCACTGTGGGCATGGGCAAAAATTTCCCCACCAACCGCAACGCTTCGATCAGCCAACAAAGAATTTCCAAAAACCCAATTACCATTTTTCCAGATATCAACTATCACTTGAGCCCAGATATCAAAACGATAGCTGGAAGAAAAGACGATTAGACGATCAACATGTAACAAATCATAATGGTAACTCAACCAGATCAATGATCCTAATAAGAAAAACAAACCCAATGGCCATTTGCGTCTTGTTAGTACAGCACCAGTTAAGGCCGCTGCAATAAGAGCAATTAAGGGCCCCCTGCTGCCAGAGAAAAGTACACATATGAATAACAAGAAACCTGCTGTAAGCGCGGTCTTATGTCGGCCACCGGAATTGGAAAGCAAAGCAAATAAGCTTGTTAAAGCATATACAGAGGCGCCGATAATAGGATGACTTACCGGTCCCATATATTCCAACCGGCAATTGAAACCATTTTGGAAAAAAAAATAAGCAGAACTGCCAACACCGTATATTGCAGCCCACATAGTAACTCTATTTAATATTACTTCCAAATGCGTTTTATAAAACAAAGCAGTACAGAGAGCAAAAAAGCAGGAAAAAGAAATAAAATGTCTAACCGGATCAATTGCCTCACCGAAGTGAAAGGGAACAAAAAACAAGCTGCGGATCGTGAGATAAAGCGTAAAAAGGATTACAAACACCATTATACGAGAACGAAACAAGCCAAGGATAAAATCCTTTTTCACCCAAAACAAAAAAGGTAATAATACAATAATATAAAAAATATTGTTCTGCGCTTTAGACG
>Ga0182239_1000192_pt1 | contig 23047 bp, 24 predicted proteins | sample hydfrate6_PW_210_FD_132456 | JGI IMG/M metagenome (GOLD analysis project Ga0182239, IMG submission 132456) | Subsurface microbial communities from deep shales in Texas, USA - hydraulic fracturing test 6_PW_210 | ecosystem: Environmental > Aquatic > Deep subsurface > Shale gas/oil reservoir >... | reverse complement strand
TTTTATTTTTACTAATTTAATTTGAAAATTATACTGGAATTCTAGCTAATTTGGGCCGATTTAATCTGAAAAATTTAACTGGATTAATTTGCAAAATCACAATTTATTATCTCATCAATTTCATCTGTTTTTTGGTCAAGAAATGATGCTATTTTTTGTTGCTCACATTTAGAAGGTAAAGGAGATTCAATCTCTAAATATCTTTTTGTATCTAAATTTTGAATACCTGTAGTTTGGTTAATCACTTTTAGAATTTCTCTTTTCTGGTAAATGCAAATATTGACATACTTCAAATAATCAGTTTTCACATATTTTTTTCTAGGTTCTATCTTGGCCATGAAATTAGCGTAAATTGCTGGTTTACTTGATTTATATTGTGCGACAAAACCAACAGGTTGTTTATCACCACCACCAGATTTTTCAATTAATAAATCATTTTTTTCTAATAATAACTCTTCTCTACTAGATTTATCTAAATTTCTAATAGTAAATTCTTGGTCTTCAATTATATTCTTATCCCTATTATAATCAGCAACTCTTACACAATATATATCATTATCATCATTCTGAGATTCTTCTCCCCATTTTCCATTTTGTATATTTTTAACCAAAGTTCTAAATCTTTCAATATCCCATTCTTTAGGTATTTCACCAATCCATTCTATCCCACCATCTTTATACTCATCATATCTCTTATATTCTCTCATCATTACCACTACCCTAAAACTTTCTGCATAATCTCATTGATTTCTGCTTCCAGTTCTTCTATATCTTCTTTAATCTCATGAGAAGGTTCTAATTCCTCAAACTCGTAAAAATATCTGGTAAATGGTATCTCATAACCAACTCTAGTATAAGAATAATCAACCCAGGCTTCTGGGACATGTGGTTTAACTTCATTTTCAAAGTAAGCTGTGATATTTTCTTTTTCTTCTTCAACAAATTCAGAATAATCCTGTTTGTATTCCTCTACCTTGTGGCTGAAAGGTATTCTTTCATAGTCCCGAAGGTCGGTATCAGATTCTATCTTACCTCTTTTTTTGCAGTAATCTGCTGTTTCATCTCTTTTAGCTAACCCCTTCCTTACTGCTTTCATTAATGAGCGTTTTAAATCTAAATCACCCAATATATCTTTTAATACTTCTTTGAATTCTTCTCTGTTTTTCCAGACTTTATCCTCATCAATATGCTCTCTTAATCTATTTAAAATTTTATCCTGCAGTTCTTTTCCTTCTTCAAGTTTAGCCAATTTCTTTTTATCTTTTGCTTTAAACTCAGGTGCTTCAGATAATTTTTTCAGCTTATTATATTTTTCTTCATCAAATAATTTAGAGAAGGTATTTTCGGAATAAATATTCTCTATTCTATCTTCAGTAATTTTAAAGTTTAGCTTTAGTGGTCTTTCTATTCTAACTTTAAGATAGCCAAATTCTTCTTTATCAAAGATTTTGCAGTGTTCATTTTCCTGAAAAGCACCATAAATCTGAGCTATCTCTTTTATCTGATTATCTGTTATTTCATGTCTTTTCTCACCAAAAGACTTTCTCATTTTTTGATAGAAATCAGTTGCATCAACCAGCTGAATCTTATCTTTTCTGACCGGTCCTTTTTCTAAGTCTTCATTTTTTCTGTTGGATAATATCCAGATATAAGTTGAAATCCCGGCGTTATAGAATAAATTTTCTGGTAAAGCTATAATCCCTTCTAAATAGTCATTTTCAATTATCCAGCGTCTTATTTCACTTTCACCAGAGTTTGCATCACCGGTAAATAAAGGTGAACCATTAAAAATAATTGCAATACGGCTTCCTTTTTTATCCTGCTTCATCTTTGAAATTAAGTGCTGCAGGAAAAGTAATGACCCATCAGAAGTTCTGGGAGTACCAGCGCCATATCTACCATCAAAACCCTGATTTTTATGCTCATCTTTTATATCTTTACTGTACTGGCGCCAACTCACACCAAATGGTGGATTCATTAAACCATATCTGATTTTTAAATCAGGATGCTGGTCGTCTTTTGTAAGTGAATTACCTAATGCAATATTTTCAGAGTCTTCTCCCTTAATTAAAGTATCTGCCTTACAGATAGCATATGATTGAGGATTAATTTCCTGTCCGAATAATTCTACCTGAGCATTAGGATTCATCTCATGTATGTAATTTTCTGCTACAGAAAGCATTCCACCAGTTCCACAAGCAAAATCTCCAATAGTTGTTATGTTACCAGGATTAGTTAAATAATCTCCTTCTTCATTAAGCAAGACATTAACCATTAATCTAATAACTTCTCTTGGAGTGTAGTGGTCACCAGCTTCAGCATTCTCAGAAAATCTTCTGATTAACTCTTCAAAAATATAGCCCATTTCCTGATTATTAACCTTATCTGGGTGAAGGTCTATTTTATTAAATTCTTTTATTGTAATGAATAGCAAATTGTTAGAATCCAGCTTGGTAATTTCTTTATCAAAATTAAAGTTTTCAATAATTTCTCTAACATTTTTACTAAAACCTCTGATATAAGCTCTTAAATTGGCTGCTACATTATCCGGGTCATCTGTGAATTTTTTAAAATCAAATTCACTTTTATTGTGAAAGTTAAAACCTGCTTCTGCATTTAGAATTTCAGGTATGTCTACTGTTTTAGCTTTCTCTAAAACCTTGTCTTTTGTTGGCTCTAATAAGCAGTCAAATCTCTTTAAAACGGCCATAGGTAATATCACATTACCATAGTTTTCTGGCTTATATGGTCCTCTTAAAAGGTTTGCTATGTTCCAAATGAAATTAACTTTTTGTCCAAAATTTTTCATTAATTTTTTCCTCCTGATTATTAGTTTCTATTTATTAATTTTATCTCTAAATAATTCATTAGAATATTTGAACGCCTTTCTTGCTTTTTCAGTATTTTTATTTATACTTAATATTCTAGCTTTCACTCTCCAAGTGTAATAATTAGATATATCAACTGATAATGACTCGTCATTCCATTTTTTTGCTTTTATTTTATCATCATTATGAGAAATATCTAATAAAGCGGCAGTTTTAGTATTTAAATATGCGCAAATAATTTCTTTATTTTCAATATTTTCTTTAACTCTATCATCTGATATACTACTAATTAGTTCATATCCTTTTCTTGATAGTTCAATACTATATTTAATAAATCGTCTTTTAAAATCTTCGTTATCGTCATTTTTTTCAAGCAAATTATTAAATTGATTCTTACTCATTCTTATTCTGCTGTATTTTCTATAAAATGAACAAGCTTTAGCAAAAAATTTAACTTTGTTTTTGAATTCTGAATGATATGCAACCTTTTCAAAATGCTCTGCTAATAACGGTGAAAGTCTATAATCATTAATTAAAAAATCAATTTGTTTATCAGATAGTTTTTCGTTATTTTCAATAATGTTTATAAGTTTGGAAATTCTTTGGTTATTTTCATGATAAAAATGAATATTATATTCACTTTTTTTACTATTAATATCCTTTTTATTATTTTCTTCCCACCATTCTCCTGGTACATCAAATTCATCATCTTTTACATAATAATTTTTCATTTTATGGCCTTGTTCATCAAATTTTAATTTATCAGTTACTTCTATTGTTTCCATATTCCATTCTTTTATTCTTTCTTCTCTTTCATGAAGTTCATAAATTTTATCTAAATAAGCTTCATTTTTTTCTTCGTAATCATCCCACATTAGCATTACCCCTTTAACTTATTATATTTAATTATTTGTTTCACTATGACCTATCCCCCAGCTTCTGCCATTAACTCTCCTTAAATCACTAATATCAATGGTGCTAGAGCCTCTTAAAACTCCAATCTCTCCGGAATCAATTGTTTTTGAATTATTACTACTTGCTAATTCAAAATCTGCATCATCTTCAAGGATATATTTAACATTTACTCTTAAAGGTCTATCACTAATATTTTGAACTTCATAAATCCACTGCCAATTTATTACTTCACCCCGATAACCTTCTTCGATTGAAACAAATCTATATCTATCTTCTTTAAATTGTAATGGATAGTCTTCATCATCTGTATCAATATATACTCCTGAACCACTATTATGCCATCTTTTATCTAAAGGTGATAAAAACCCAATATTGGGTGCAAAATAATGTGTTATATATAAGGCTAAGATAATAATTATAACTAATGTAATATATTTTTTATTTGATTCATTATCTTTATCCAAAAAATTAAACTCACTTAAAGACATTTTAATCCCCCTTTAATTGTTTTTCACCATTTTCTGGTTTTTTATTTCATCATAACAGCAGTAAGCGACAACGTTTTGTCAATGTGTTTTATTTAAATACCTCAACCACAACCGGTTCTGGTATCCACATATATTCAATTCCATCTTCATTTTCTGGGAACTCAAAATAATACCAGTTATCTTTAATATCTTTTTGATATTGTGCTGTTCCCTCTAATCCTTCCAGCCACTGTTCTTCAGCAATGGTTAATTCATCTTCCTGGGTGATAGCTTTTTCAGGAAATCCATCGTTAATAATTTTAAGTTTATATTCACCATCAGGAAATTTATAACCACAGTCTAAATAGTTTTTTGCAATATAGTATTCTCCAACTCTATAATCTATACCCAATTCTAACACCTCCAAAAACCTAAATTTAATCTATCAATTCAACTATGTTATTTTTAACCTATTAAGTCTATATTTCTATAAATATCAATTAAATCCTGTTTATCAAAAATAAATAAAATGTCGTTTTTTGTAATAAATAATTTGGTTATTGCTTTAACGAACATGTGTATGTTAAAATAAATTCAGGAGGAAGATAAAATGAATTTAAAAGACAGGGGTAATAAAAAGTGGACTGCTATGATGTTAATTGAACACCGTAAAAGACTAAAGGAATTAAAAGAACATGAGGACGATAGAAAGAAGCCAATTTTGGATGACCAGGAGAAAGCTGTGATTAATTCCAGACTGCATCAGGCTTTAGAGAATGACTTAAAGGTTAAGATTAAATATTACTGGGATAAGAGGTTTAAATCTATTTCTGGGAGAATCAAGAGAGTAGATTTGAACAGGAGAGAAATAGTCATCAATGATGAGGTTATTGATGTCGAAGACCTGCTGGAATTGAATTTACTTTAACCTAAACAATGCTATTTCAAAAAATCAATCAAAGAAATTAGAAACCCCCAATACCGCTGTCTTAGTAACAGTGATAAAGGGGTTTTCTAATTCAAGCAAAATCAATCTACCAAGTTTTTAATTGCCAAAAACTCACTTTCCTCATCAGAAAGTGCATTAAATACCTAAAGAACCTCAGCTAGTTTTATTATCAACTTATCACTCTTTCATTTGATAATGAAATTATATCATTCACAAAGTTTGATTGTAAGGGCCATTTGTAATTATTTTTATTTTTTCTTTATTTAGCAGCAATTTTTTCTTTACAGCTGCCACAGATAGTTCTACCTTCATACTCAATAACATCATCAGCACTTCCGCAAAAGATACAGGCTGGTTCATATTTTCTAAGAATAACCTCATCACCATCAACAAAAATCTCCATAGGGTCTTTCTTTTTGATATTCATAGTTTTTCTTAACTCAATTGGAATAACCATTCTGCCTAAATCATCAATTTTACGGACAATACCAGTAGATTTCATTAAGTACCACTCCTAATTTTTTTGATAATTAAATTATATCATTCAAAAAGTAGAATTGTAAGGCTTATTTGTAAATATTTAGTTTAATTACATTTTATTAATGGTTCATTCTAGAATAATAATTAAAATAGCCAGGATATTATAGTTTGAAATACCCTGGCTGAATATACTCTAATTAACATCAACCTTAACTTGAAATTCTTCATCTCTTTCTACAACTTCAACTCCTTCAACAATCTCTCCAGTATCTCTAACTACAACCTTATCACCAACTACTTCAGTCACCTGCTTTAACTTTCTCTTATCGACACTCTTTTTAACTTTAACCAGTTCTCTGTAGTTAGTGCTGACAAAATCCAATAATTTAGAGTTATCATAGTTCCATTTCGGCCTTTTACTTCTAAACTGCAGTTTCCCAAAAGGAAGTTTATGAGTTTTTAGCTCCGGGTCTTCTTTCCGAAGTTCAAGTGCATAGGAATAAAGTATCGATTCAAAGAAGCTAATACTATTCTGCAGCTTATCATTTTCTTCATTAAGCCATTTTTGGACTTCATTAATTTCTTTTTGGATTTCTTCTATTTCAGATTCTGCTAATTCTTCATTTTTAGCCTGTTTTTCTTTCAAATGCTTAATCTTTCTCAAACACCAGACTGCTTTCCTGTCATTGTCTACAATAAAGCCCCTGCTGTCCTGTTGAACATTTTCTTTTCTTAAAGTATTCTGCATCAAAAATCCCTCCTAAGATATTTTTTTTAATTTAGATTTGCTTTCTACAACATAATCAATCATGGCCGAGCTTACATCACTGATTCTCTTTAAACTCTGCATCAGGTCATAGCTTTTCTTATACAAAGCCAAATACTTATCTGATTTAATCTCCACTCCCAAGTAATTCATCACCACAAAAGCAACAGCTTCTGCCTCCATTTCTAAAATTTCTTTGGTTAATTTCAAGCCTTTATCACCACTGAAATGTAAAAGCTCATGAGCGGTTTCATGAGCTAAAATAGAAGCTTTTTCAGTTGGATTAGCATATTCGTGTCAATAACTATCTGCCCCCCTTTACAAAAGCCATCTAAGCCTTCTCGTAGGCTTTTGGACTTAACTGTTATCCCTTTACTCACAGCATAGCTTTTCAGCGGTTCAAATAAAGCGGAATTTGTGTTTTCAACACTCAAATCCATTTGTGGTAGAGGTTCTCCTTCTGTCTGGCTGACATCAAATACATAAACAGGCCTAAAATAAGTTTTAGTCACCTCTTTTTCATCATCAGAATTTAGATTAGAATCTACATCAGACTTCTTCTTTTTGTAAGTAAAGGGAGCAAGAATAGCTATTCCCTTCTCACCCTTTTTGACATGGCGGTTAAACTTTTTCTGCCAATGTCTGAATCCCGCAACCAGGGTCGCTTCCGGTTTCTGCATCATAATAAGGATGCTGTTGTGGTAGGAGTAGTTGTGAAACTTAGAAAAAAATTCAAGCACCTCTTTAAACTCCTTAGATGACTGTACCTTACCAATTTTCGAGTCCAGTTCTTTTAAAAGTTCAGTTGTTTTAACTTTTGCCATAAGATAACCCCTTTCTGGTTAAATTTACGCATAAAAAAACCAGCATATTCCCTAAGGAACATACTGGTTTAGAATAAATGTATATTTATATTTTTCAATTTACATAAAATAAATATACGAATTATAGTTTTTAAATAGTTTTTCTTAACTATTTAGTTAATTTAATGGTGTAGCCTCAATAGAAATATTAAAAGGTGAACTTACTCCTGCTCCAGATATGGTAAAATATAAATTAAAATTAGTATCTATATATGTTAAATCATATTTAATATACCAGCCAGAGTTTTCATATATTGCAGTTGAATCTAAATTATTAATTGAAAGAGAAACTGAACCTAATGCAGGTAGTAAATTATTATTCAAAATACTTGATGAGGTTGTATAAGAATCTAAATAACCATTTGAGTCATATAAATAAACACCATTTAATGACACATCTTCTGGAACATCACTAATTATTTCTCCAATAAATGTTGCACTAGTTCCAAAACTCCAACTCTTTTCTAATTCAAAACCATCAATCAGTTTTTCAAATGCAGCTTCAATTATTATATATTCATCTCCACGACTTATAAGAGTATCATTATTCAAAGTGAATTCTAATTCTCTATCAATACTGGAAAAGTTATATCCACTCCATTCAGAAAAATAATATGAAGAGTTTGGTTTAGCAGTTAATTTTAAAGTATCTCCTATCTGATAATTATCTTGATTTAGTTCATCTATGATTGTTCCACCATCATATGGAATTGTAGAGGGATATAAAGTATACATTTGCTCATCAAAAATTGCATTAATTTCTTTATTCGAATTCATATTTAACATAACAGGATTTTGTGTACTTGAAATATCATTTTCCCATTTATAAAAAGTATATCCAATATCACCAACTGCCCATAATTCAACTTCAGTATTGGGTAAATAAAATTCTTGTTTGGGAGAAATTGTAACTTCTCCAGTTTCATTTCCATTTCTACCAGATTGAGTAACAGTTAAACTATAACCAACATTAATTGTAACAGTAATTTCATCTGTTAAATCACCATCTAGAGCAAGAACAGTTAGTTCATGTCTTCCTGCATCTTCGCTTGTAGGAGTCCAGCTAAATTCACCTGTTGAAGTATCAAAACTTGCTCCTGTTGGTAAACCACTTGCACTATATGAAACATCATCTCCATCTACATCATTTGCATTTACTGTAAAAGTTAATTTATCACTTACAACAACATTTTTATCTTCTATATAATTAATTATTGGAGCGTCATTAACCGAATTAATTGTAATAGTTACAATAGCTGTATCAGTTCCACCATTTCCATCACTAATAGTATAAGTAACTATCTCTTCTCCATAATAGTCTGGATTGGGTGTATAAGTAATAGACCCATCAGAATTCTCATTATATGTTCCATTTTTAGGATAAGTGAAATCTAGTATTGTTAATGTATCTCCATCAGCATCAGTGTCATTTGCTAAAATATCAGACTCATAAAATGTTTTTGATGTATCTTCATCTATTGTAAAATTAACATCATTAGCTACCGGATTAGTATTAATTTTTGTAACATTAATACTTATGGCTTCTTCATCAGTTCCGCCATTTTCATCATTAGCTATAAAAGTCAAACCATAGTTTCCAATGTCTTCACTTGTTGGAATCCAACTAAAATCACCTGTTGAAGCATCAAAATTTGCTCCTGTTGGTAAACCACTTGCACTTAATGTAATTTTATCTCCATCTGGGTCACTTGCAGTTACTTTAAATAATAGTTCACTACCTTCTTCAACAGTCTTATTGCCTATTGAATTTAAAACTGGCATCTGATTAGTATTTTCAACTGTAACAGTGATTATTTCACTATCTTCTAATTTACCATCACTTGCCGTAAAAGTCACATCGTAATTTCCTGCTTGTTCAGTATTGGGGGTCCAACTGAATTTACCTGTTGCAGAATCAAAACTTGCTCCATATGGTAGACTACTTGCACTTAATGTCACTGTATCTCCATCTGGGTCATCAGCATTTACTGTAAATGAGAGATTATTACCTTCATAAATACTTTTACTCCCTATTGTATTTAATACTGGCGCCTGATTTGTTGGAGTAGTATTTTCATCTATAAATATTGGTTCAATGTTAATATCACTATATCTAAGAATAATATTTAGTGGATTTTTTGTATTATGCAAATTAAAATCCTCTATATTATCATTTACATATACCTCAATTATTTCATTTCCTTCTACTCTACTTGCTTCCCAATGGTCAAAAACGTATCCACTATGAGGAGTAGCAGTTAGTTCGATGATAGCTCCAGAAGTATAAACTGATTCATCAGGATTTTTTGCTACACTTCCATATGCAGACTCAACAATGTTTAATATCATACCATCACCAAATACAGCCGTTAATTCTTTATTACTATCCATCACAATATCTATTGGATTTCTCAAACTAAAAAATGGTCCTTCCCATCCAGAAAAACTGTATCCATCATCCGGGATAGCTTCAAGTATAACTTCTGCATTGGGAGCATAAACTTTTTCATCTGGTGTGATTGTTATAGAACCTGTTTCTACACCAGTAATTCCTCTTGTTTTAATATTTAAACTATATCCAGCTAAAATATTGATTAATATACTATTTGTCAAATCACCATCATCTGCAATAAATTCTACCTCATAATTACCAGCTTGTTCTATAGATGGAGTCCAGTTAAATTGACCTGTTGCAGCGTCAAAACTTGCACCATTTGGTAAATTAGTTGCACTTAAATTTAGGATATCTCCATCCGGGTCATTTGCATTTACTGTGAAACTAAGCAGATTTTCTATAACAACTCTTTTATCACTAATTGTTTCAATTGTTGGTGCTTGGTTTGAATCTATAACATCGATAGTTACATTTTCTTTAGCTTCTAATTTTCCATCACTTGCAATAAAGACTATTGTAAAGCTACCAATTTGATTGCTTGCAGGAGTCCAACTAAATTCTCCTGTTGAAGAATCAAAATTTGCTCCTGTTGGTAAATCAGTTGCACTTAGATTTATTTCATCACCATCAGCGTCACTTGCAGTAGCGGTAAATTTTAGTTCACTGCCTTCTTCAACATTTTTATCTCCTATGGAATCTAAAATCGGTGAATGATTAGTTGAACTATCTTCCTCTGTAAAAACAACATTAATAGATTTGTCTGAATCTAAAGTAATAGTATATGGATTTTCACTTTTTTCAATGTCTCCAGTCCATTTAGAAAAAATCCATCCTGAACTTGGTTTTGCAGTTAATTTAACTTTTTCATTCATAGTATAACCATCTTTTTCAGGTTCTTTTAGAACTTCACCTTGTCCTTCTGAAGTAATTGATAAAGTAATTACTTTACTCATTTTTATATCATAGGTACTATTTGAACTAACTGATATTTCTTTTGAATAATTTGCATAGCCACTTAAATTAACTTTTACTGTATATTTACCAGATTTTAAATCTTTAATCTGCCAAACCCCTTTTGAATTACTTTCTGTTGTTTTATTTCCAACAGAAATTTTGGCTCCACTTACTGGATTTTCATTTGTATCATTAATTGTTCCTTGTATAGTAAACAAACTAGTGTCACCGCTACTACCGCCACTACTACAACCAGTTAATAAACTTAATGTAAAGGTGATTAAAACCAAACCAACAACAAGCTTCTTTTTTGTGTTCAACAAATTTCCCACTCTCCTAATTTTATTTTTTAATATTAAATTGATTCCTCTGTCAAAATAAGTCGACAATTGTAGATTTAATTTCTTTTCTTGATTAATTTTTCCAAAGTGTATAAATTATACTTATATAAACATTGTGATTTTCCTTTATTTTTCTATTAATTTATGAATATTTTCTCATGATTTTTTTGAAAAAGAGCCCAGTTTAAACCAGGCTCTTAACTAAAAGTTATTAGATTAATCTTTCTTCCTTCATGCTGATGAAATTATCTCTAGAACCGATAATGATGTGGTCGTAAACATTAATACCCATAATCTTACCCGCTTTTTCTAGTTTTTTGGTGATTGATATATCATCGGCACTGGCTGTTGGTTCTCCTGAAGGATGATTGTGAACAAGTATGATGGCTGCTGCATTCTGAAGAACAGCTCTTTTGAAAACCTCTCTTGGTGTGACAAGGCTTGCTGACAAGGTCCCGGTACTAACGACAAAAATTCCTGTTACTTTCGATTTAACATCCAGGGTAGCTATAGCAAATACTTCCTCTGCCCTTTTATCCATTTCTAAAACTTCAACAAACAAATCTCTGGCACTATAAGGATTGCTTATCTGCTTATCAAGGTCATACCTTCCACCTGACTCCTTAACAACTCTTAAACTAAACTTCTGTATGTTTACCATTAATCTCATCTCCTTTTTAGTTTTTAGAACGGCATTTTAAAGTCAACATCTTCTCTATCACGAGAAATAAGTTCTTTCTTTTTCTTCACAGCTTTATCCATAGCCTCCATCTCATCTTCATCAGGCTTTCTAGCATAAGGGCCTAATGATTTAGATACTTTCCAGTCATCACTAGGTACTCCATTGACAGCCATTAATTCACCTCCCAAAACTAATCTTTATTCGTGATTGACAGCTCTTACACTTAACCAACAATCTTCTTGTACAACCTGTAGTAATAACCACAGTCCACCTGAGCAGATGCAGAGTCTAAAACAGCAAGTATTTCTTCTCTAAGCATCAAATTATCAGGATTCTTGAGCAGTTCTTTAAATAAATTTCTAATACCATTCATCAACTTCACCTCCTTTTAGACATAAAAAAACACCATCCAGAATTAACTGAATGATGGCTAATCAACCGGCAGTATTAACTTTTGATTGATTCTAAGCAATGCATCTATACCATTTACTTCTTTAATCGCTGCCACTACTAATCTCGTATCGTATTCATCACCACTAAATTCACTGGCAATATCCCAAAGTGTTTCACCTTTATTTACAAGGTGAACTCTCTTCCAGTCGTAGAGTTCTATATAATCATCTAATCCAGGCTGAAAGACACAAATTGCAGCAAATACAATGACAAGAAAAGCAGTCACCATAAACACACTTATAATTTTCATAGTACTCCTTTCTAAAAATGACGCTTTACAGTCACCAAAAAATCCTCCCAGATGTATCCATTTCCATACCTGATAACCTCTTTTGGACCAACAGCAGTTTCTATTCCTGTTTTCTTGTGCAAATATATCCTCTCAAAAACTGTGTCTATGATTTTAAAGTTGTCATGAATTGAATAGAAAAGCTCATCTCTTAACCCCCACTTTTCTTCATTAGCAAGCTTATCTAGAGCCATCTGAAATAAATGCTCTTCTACCACAGGAACAATCATGCCTTCACCTTGGGCTCGATGTGAATTTATGCTATCTAAAAAGTAATTTTCTAAAGCAGTATAAAGCTTAATTTGTTCACCTAATTTCATTGGATTATCACCTCCTTAAGTTATAGTAATTACTGGACAACTTTCTTTTTTGACACTTTCTGCATCGGTATTAAAACAGCTGATTAATGAAATGAAATAGCCTTCCCTTTTAGTGTTTGAATTTATGCTGAAGATTAAAAAGTCTCCCGTTCTCTTGTTGAAGATGGCAAACTTATTCTTGGTCGATAAAACAAAATCACCCTTCTCCCATAATGCATACTCAATATCTTCTTCATCAGTTTCTAAAAGGTCAAAATACGGCTGCAGTTTCTTGGGTATATACAGCTCATAATTTTCTGGAAAGTCCAAATCTCCACCAAATAAATAAAAATCAAATACCCTAGCTCTTTCAGTCACTCTACACATAATAATCTCCTTTCAACTTACAACTGTATTAACTTGTTCTACCCAGCATGGTGCAGCATAATTACAGTTTTTAGACATATAAAAAAGGCCGGCATATCCCATAAAAAGATATACCAGCCCACAATACTTTCAACTAAGCACTCTTATTTTTACTGTCGATTCGTTTGAAACTCTGCAGAATATTATAAAGCTCACTGTATTCTTTGTTGCTCAAATCATTAATTGAAATCTTATCCACTCCCTTCATCTTCTTTACATGCTCCAGGTATTCAAATAAGTCTTTTCTCAACTTAACATCACCATCAACCAGGGCTTTGATTTCTTTTTCTCTGCCTGTCAGTTTCTTAACCTTATCACTTTTCGATTTGCTGACAGTTTTCTCTTTCTTTTGTTCATCAGCTGGTTTTATCACCTTATCCTGATGACTACTCTTTCTCTTTTTCTCTTTATCTTCCAGCCTCTGCACATCCATTTCCTCCTGTGATACCAGGCCGCTGACAGAAAATCCTCTTTTTAATGCCATACTCTCGGCCACCTTCAATATCATGGCAGAAGGATACCTGTTCCAGACGCTGTTATAGCCGTTATATTCCTCATATGGAGCAAAGACATAGACTGGATACTTGCGGTCCTTCCTGTAAACAAGGGCATATGCACCCACTATATTACCCCTCTCGGACCCATACTGATGCTCTATTCCAGTAGTTGTTCGTTTGAATTCATCATTAGCTCTAACAACATCAGATACTAGACCATCAAAAGCTTCATTCCTGGCTGCTATAGTTAAATAGCCGTCCCGAGAGCACATTATTGTTGTTCTATCCTTCTTATCTTTCCAGAAGAAAAGCTCTTTATTGAAGGGGTCAAGTCCATAGGTTTCAGCAACATGTAGAAACACCTTAAACTCATCATCATTAGCCTTTTGAGCAGCAGTCTTTCTTAAAATCTCCTTTTCTTCATCAGTAAAACTAATCAACCTTTTCCCTCTACCACCATCAACATTCTTTTTAGCTGCAGTACTTTCATTTGTCATTTAACTTACCTCCTTTTAGTTTTTAGATATAAAAAAAGACCAGCTATCCCCGGATTAAAAAAGGAATACTGGTCTAAATAAACGGTAATAAATTCTTCTTTCAATCACCGGACATAAATATTGCCAGAAAAAAGGCCATTAAAGCTATTACAATATTACCACTTAGAAGATTTAAAACAGCTGAAGCAATTAAAACTATAAAAATTATCACTGAACCCATAAGCTCACCTCCTTTTCTTTCTTTTTCTAAAATAAACAAAAAAGACCAGCTACATCTCAATTAAGAGACATAACTGGTCTATAATAATCCCCTTTAATACTAACCTAAAAGGGGGTCCGGCTCCGAAACATTGCCAACCTTTCTATTTCATATAATAGTTGCGTCAATGAATTATTCAATTTTTTGGTTTAAGAGGGTAATTTTAATAAAGGATTTTTCGAGCATTTGTTGAATTTGATAATTAATACATAATTTGTAAAAGAGGAGTGGTTTTGTGAGAAAAAAATTTGTAGTTATATTTATTAGTGTGATTTTACTTTTTGTTCTTTCGGGCTGTGATTCAGGAAGTTCTACCTATTCGACTGAACCAAGAAGTGTTAATACGATGAACATAAGTAATGCTGATTCAATGTTTATTGCTAAGCTATCTTCAGTAGTTAATGTTCAATCATTAAACTCTGCATCATCTGACTCTGAGACTGAAAAATTATTTAAAATTACAGCTGATGGTTACATAGAAGAAGTTAAATACTATTCAGTAGACGAACAGGGAAATAAAACTGAACAAACAATTACTAAAACCCCAGTAGCAGTTTATAATACAGATTCTGAATATGTTTTTGTTAATTTTGGTCATGATGATTATAATATTGAAAGTGGCTATTTGGTAAAAAAGGATAGTGGAAGTGTTTATGATTTATCTAACGTCGGCTATCCAATTCAAACAATAAATGGATTTGCAAATGATAATGTTATTAAAAGTGATTCAAAAGGAAATTTTTATTATCTATCTAATATTAGCAGCGGTTATAGTGGTTCTGTAATAGATGGTGTAAAAAAATTAGATATTAACAATTTAACTGGGGAAACAATAACTCCATCTCATCATGCTATTGATTACTTTACTGTTGATAAAAATGGTAATATAGCTTATCATGGTCAGGATGATAAAACACGTGAATATATAGAAAGATTAAAAAAAGCAAATGATTCAATGGATTTTCTTGAATCTAAACATTTCTGGACAGGAACAAATAATGATATTTATTACTCCATAGAAGAAGAAAATTTAAATGCTTATTCTTATGGAATTAAGAATATTTCAATTGATAATTCTTTCAATACTGAAGTAAATGATTATGCTACAAATTTAGAAAATATGGATTTAAGAATAACGGGAACTTACAAACTTGAATTTAATGATAAAATATTCTTGACAGATATGTTTGACCCTGAAGTTTATGAAGTAGAAAATCCAGATAATAGCCCAAGAATAGTAGATAGTGTAGGCAGTGCAATATCTGATAAAATTACTTTAGCTGCAGCTTCTCCAAATTATTATTATATCTATAGTGCTGCTGGAGAATTAATAAGGGTCAATCCTTATGATGATAATGTTACTCAGCTGTTAGATGGTGAGTATGATGTTTATAAGATGGTTGTTTCTGATGATGATGTTATTACTTTTAACGGACTGAGAATGAGTGATTCTCATGTGGTTATTAGTCAAATTAACTCTCAAGGAAATATTAAAATAATAAGTGATACTCTTGATGGTGAAGTTAAAGAATTAATTCAAATACAATAAATCAATTTTAAAAAAAGACCAGCCAAATCTCATTTAAGAGAGAAAGCTGGTCTTGATATATATAATCTAGTTTTCTTAAAAAATTATTCTATTCCAATATTTATTCCACCTTCAGGTGGGGTAAGTGTTATTTGATATGGTGTTTTACCTAAATATTCTGGGTCTGGAAAATACACTCGAAATGAATCACCATAAACATCAGATTCGAAATATAGCATAGCATATACATTAAAAGTAGTATCTTTTTCTACCAAAGGAGTGCTCAAAACAACTGTTGACCCACTTGTCTTATTATTATCCAGTGTATTCTCAGGAAAAGGGTCCCCTTCTTTATAAGTATAGAAATGAGTGTAAGAAGTATTTCTAGTAAAACCATTCAAATCTATCGAAAAGTCAATATTAAATTCATTTCCTGCTTCTAATTCTGTAATATTCACCTTATTATTTGATTCATCATATGTATAAGCATTCATTGAATAAGTAGGTCTTTCTAAAGTTATATTAACTGAAGTGCTGGTACCAGATTCAACATTAATCCCTGTAGCCTTCCCAATAGTATGTACAACATTACTGTCACCATAAGCAATAGCTTCAATTGTATAAGTTCCTACAGGTAGTTTTATTTCTTCAGTATTAACTCCTGTATCTGGAATTACTATATCATTAGTAATATTTCTTAAATCATTAAAAATTCTCAATCTAACATTTGTTGATTCAGGTAATATAGACTGAGCTTTTACATCACCATCAGCACTCGCCGATTCAACTGAAGGTCTTTTGATTGATACAACTACATTTCCAGACTGACTGTTTGCAATGTCTTCACTTACTTCATTTGTTCCACTGCTACAACCAGTTAAAACCATTAAAACACTCAAAAACAAAACAACTAAAAATAAATATTTTTTCTTCATAAATTAATCCTCCTTATTTTTATCTTATATAATTATTTAAAGATAAAAAAGTATAATCCTTCAAATTATTTTAATAATTGTTTTATAATTATATTTTATACAATTATCGACATTTAACGCATAAAAAAACCAGCTACAACTCAATCACGAGTCATAACTGGTCTATAATAATCCCCTTTAATACTAACCTAAAAGGGGGTCAAGCATCGAAACTTTGCCTTTTCTTTAAATCAGATAATAGTTGCGGTCAATGGATTTTTCAGATTTTTGACCCAGGGGGTAAATTTTTAAGAATAATATTGAGCTTCTATTTTAAAAGTAGTCTAAATTTCTCCATAAAAACCTTTTTGTCTTATTGACACCATTATTTTCACAACTATTCTCTGATATTCTCTCGCTATCGGAGTATTAACACTGAATATTATGTCATCTAATCCATCTTGATTTAAAAAAACAAATTCTCCGTAACTATCTAGTTTAAACTTTTCTTTGTTGTTGGCATCAATTTCAGAAACTACTTTAGATTTATCATCAATTTCTAAAAAGTCATAAACATCATCTGCTTTATACCAAACTACACCTTCAACATTAACTGTGTCTACATTCTCATTAAACTTTCTATAAAATTCTTTTATAGTCATAAATATTCCTACTAAGTTTTATATTAATACAAATCTTAACATACAAATAATAATACTTGATTATCTCGATTTAAATTTCACACCAGTCCGGATTTTTTATTTTTTTGTTAATTGCCTTAGTTACTGTCGTAATTACTTTATTATATTTACCACACTTTAAATAATCTTTTTCTTTATTTACAATAAAATTATCACATTGTGAGCAATAAGTATTAGCATACATTTTCTTTAAGTTATTTTTATTCATCTCAACTTTAGATTTTTTATTTTTTTGTCGATTCTTATTGACATGAGTTTTTTTGTAAAATTTACATTTCCTGTAATTATCTCTATATTCAACACTTTTTCTTTTTTTACTGCAGTAATAGCCAAAACTGAAATGTTTACAATTCTTACATAATACACCATTCTTAATTTTTTTATTTTTAATTCGAATCATTCTTCCACCTAAGCTTGTTCCAGTCTGACCTTTTAAGTATTTACTCATTTTATCGCTCCTAATTTTAATTATTTTAATAATTATTAATACTATGCTTTCATATATTTTCTCTGTATTTACATATATAATAGAATATTTGATTGAATTTACAGTAAGAAGAGGCCAACTTATATATGGATATTAAATAATAAATGAGCTCTCTCTTTTTCTGTTAGTACTGTAAATCTTTTTAACAGCATTTTCATATCAAAACAATACTTATGTCCTCGTTAAAGACTTTATATGGGCTAACAGTAATACGCCCAATTATAATGTTGACTTTATAGATTGGTTTATAATAATATTTAATGCTACTCACAGTTTAAAAAACACCTATATATTCTCATTCTGTTGCCTCGTTAAAAAATACAGCAGTCCAAAGTCCAATAAATTAGAATGTTATATTAGATTGCCCAAAATATCGAATCTTTCCTGACTACTTGCCCTGGGTGATAGGGAGCATCAACCACAAAGTTGAAAAATTACTTTTTATAAACACTTTTATCTACCAAAACAACAATATCCTGATTGATATGTTTTAAGATTAAAAATTCAAACCCCTCCATCATAGCTGTTGATTTTGTTTATTGCTAAAAACCCAGCAAAGTATCCTTTCTGTGATAGATAAGCTCTTGAACTTAAAATCTTACGAGTAAGCGTAATTTTTTTCATGTAGTCGTAAGACTCACAAAGCCCGTCATTTCAGTTAACACATCATGTCTCTTACGACCTTACATATTTAAGTAAATCTAAAACATGTAAATTAATTATAATTATGAAAGTTCATATATACGTAATATCGTAAGAACCCCTACATCCACTCCGACATAAGAGGAAAAACAGTCCTTACGCCCTTTTGCTTTGATATAATTTAACGTAAGAACTGTTTGGTATTATTCTAGATTACTTTTGATAAATTAATCCGTGGTAGCATCTTACACTTTTGCCAGTCTTCTTATTATAGGTTGGTTTTGAAATAAACCCCCTATTACCTAAAGTGGTAGAAAACGTTTGTCTGGATTGTGGTTTTAAATATTCATCTTCACAATAGTACTTATATTGCTTATATAAATATTCCCCCGGAACAAACTCATTATCTTTTTTTGTAGTCTCATCTTCCAGAAAAGCTGCAATAGTATCATTAGAGTTTTTATATTTTCTCTTTTCTCGTTTTAATGATACAGATTCTGTAAACTGACGATTCTTTTTATATCTCAATAGACCTTCTAAAGCCCAATTAAAAATGCCTGGCATCTCATTTATTAATTTTGCTTTCAGGTGCGGGTCATAATTCTCATCATTTTTATTGAAGCTATTTGGAAACTTGACAAATTCAAAGGAACGATACCAGCCTTCTGATTTATCCCTTACTCTAGGCAGCTCATTAGCTGAGAAAATTAATCTTGTTACAGGGCTAAAGTCAAAGCTTTTACCACCTTTATATTCGCCTCTTAACATTTCTCCATGTATTAGTGTTTTAATAAACCCTGTTTCTTTCATATATGTCGGGTCTATGTCGGAGCAGATATTAATTAACTTATCTTTAACATATCCTATTTCAAACTTATTGGATAGCTTTTGTAGAGGAATTGAGCTTAAGTTTTCTCTTCCAAATAAAGCACTTATTGTTTCCAAAAAGGTGCTTTTGCCATTACTGCCGCTACCTAATAATATAACAGCTAATTGAGCGCTGGTATCAGGAATGAGACAGTATCCAATATACTCCTGCAAAAACATTCTAGAATTTACATCAGGAACCCAAGATTCCATAGCTTTCTTCCAGGTATTACATTTAGCGTTAGAATCATATTTTACCGGTAATTGAACTTGTGAATAATATTCAGGATTATGTTGGACTAGCTCCTGTTTATCCAAATTCAACATTCCATTCTCTAAATTAATATGATTGGGAAATTGATTCATAGAGTAATCCATCAGTTTGAAATTATTTTTATCAATAGATAGAGATTTAACCGCATCATAAATCTCATTTATTTTACTCCTCTTTTCCCATTTTTCTCTTATTTCATTTAAGAGATTCCTTATAAGAACTTTTAAATAATCGGTGTCTTTTTTCATCCAATAGCCCCTCTCGGCTTCATATTTATAGAATCGGTCTTCTTCTACTACATAAATCCAGCCATTACCTTCTAATCGTTCTAATTTCAATAAATGCTCAGCAATTTCACTTGGAATAAAATTGTAAAACTGCTTTTCCTTTAGGTTCTTTAATTCTATCTTATTTTCGATATTAACAATATTATGTTCTTGCATTTTATTACCTCCTGGTATTTTGTTTGATTTGTGATATAATTATAAAATATAAATATTTTATAAGCTCACTAGTGTTCCTGCACTTAAGTGAGTTTTTTTTATTAATTCTTAAGCCATAAATTTGAGTTCCCTCCTTTCTGTCAAATAATTTATTTAGTTTTCTCAAATCAATCTCTAATTAGATACTCACCCCCTTTCAAAATTAAATTGTTGATTAGTAATAAAACATTGATAGTATTTTTAGTTTAAAAAACATCACTAAACAAAAATACTAAAAAATTTTATTTTAAAAATATCAAATTATTTATTAATTAAATACATCTATTAAAATTGCGCAAAATTCAATTATACTGATAAGAAAAAAATAATTATATTAATAGATTAGTTATCTATACTTTACTTAACTTGTTGCTGAAAAAATTACCATCTCCGCTTTTCTTATTTTAATAACAAGTAATAAAAAAACGAAAATGGATTTATGAATTTTTATTTTTTTTCTCTAATTCTTCAATTCTTTTTCTAAGCTTTTCTATCTCTTCTAACTCTATATCTTCGTCAATTTCAGTTAAGTCATTTTCAATTCCATCATCTGAATTTAATTTTAAAAAAACCTGATAATCATATGATACCGGCATATTATAATTACCTTGCATTCTGTCATTTATTAATTCCCAGGCATCTTCATTTTTTATTTGATAACTTACGCCAACTTTTTTTGCCTCCAATTTCCCCCTTCTAATTTTATTTACTACACCCTGATTTGTAACTCCAATTAGAAAAGCCAACTCATTAGCAGCTAAATCCTCACCCTCATAAAGTTTAATTCTTTTTTCTGCTACAACTATCATAAACCCTACTCGAGAATTCATCATAAACCCATTGGGCGCTAATTGAATAAAATAATGAGATATCAAGCTAGATTTTGCTATTTGTTTAATTTCACTAATTATCATTTTTATATCCATTATAGAATTATATTTACCCTTAATGAAATAAAATAATTTCTTAATTTTTTTAGCAAAAGGAAAAGGAAATTCTACTTCTTTTCCTTCAATAGGACAATATTCATTTACTGGCTTAGTCTTTACTTCGAGATTTTTATTGAAAATTTTCGCATGGTTAATAAAACTTTTAAAATTATCTTCAAGTTCATCAATTGTATTTTGGTAAAAGTTTATATCCTCAAAGTCCTTAAGACTATAATCAGCCATATTATCCACCTCTCTTGCTTTAGTTTACTTTTATTAACTAAACACATTATAGCATGGATAAAAAATCTTGTCAAGCTTTTTTATATTTTTTTAATTAAAATAAATTATGGATGATAAAACAATTATTCAACTCTTTCAAAATTACCTTTTTAGTTTACCGCAAAAAACAAAACTTGTCAAATTTAAAATCTATATTATCGATTTCATTACAATTAATCAGAATTAATATTGACTTATCTAAAATAAGATTAACTATAATAAAAATCTCTCCATTACATTAACAATGATAGAGAGATTTTAAAAGTAACATTTAAAAAGAAATTAAAAGAGTGATTATTAATAATAGTGTCTATTACTTGTGTGGCTTACGGATTGGAGTTGGACTTTGGCCTACAGATTCTTAAAATAAACTGTTATTGCTACTTTAACTTAAGCCTATCCTTCTTATTATAAAAGTTATTGATAGGATTAAAATTTTCAAAGTTATCTTTTAAATCATGTGAGTATAAATTTACATATTTTTTTACCATATCAAGACTACTATGCCCCAATATCTTTTGCAGTCTAAATACATCTCCGCCATTTTTTATCCATAATTTAGCAAATGTGTGTCTGAAAAGATGCGAGCTTGTTTTATTTACCCCTCTACTTTTATTATACCTTCTAACAGCTTTAACAACTGCGTTAGTAGATAGTTTTTCCTGATAAACAGATGAAAAAAGAAAATCATCAGGTTTACCACCCCTATACTGAAGATACTCTGTAAGGATATTTAACATTTTCTTCGTAAGAGGTATAATTTGCTGTTTTCTGTTCTTTACAGTTCTAAGCAATACAACAGACTCATTAAAATCTATATCCTTTATACGGACGTTTCTAGCGGTTCTAATTCTATTTCCAGTACTCAATAGCCAGTTAATCATTACCCAGGTCCTATACTCGACAAAATCACAATTTTTTAGATTCGGTTTTTCCAATAAAATTTTTAACTCATCATCAGTGTAAGTTTCTTTGACTTTATCTGGTGTTTTTAACATTTGAATTTTGAACTCATCCAAATAGTCTAATTTCATCGCATAGTATAATACAGCACGTACAGCCCTTAAAACAGTATTGATTGATATCGGGTTATCTATTCTATTTTGTAAATAAAGAATAAAGCCAGTAACAACCTGATTATTGACCTGACCGATTTTTTTAATTTCATGTATTTCCAAAAACTCTATAAACCTACTAAATCTGCGTTCATAATAACTAATGGTTCTTTTGCTCAAGTTTTTTGCTTTAGAGTAATTTAAGAATAATTTGAGCACCTTTTCAACCGACATTTCTCTACCTTCATTGTTCATATCGATATAACCATTTCGCATAAATAATACCACCTTTTTATAAGATTTTAGGTGGAAAACAAATGATTTCCATGGCTTACGGATTAGCTAAAAAACATCAAAAAGTCCGTAGGCCAAGAAAATAAAAAAATAAGAAAAAAATAACCTTACAAACACAAAAAAATCACCTTCTCAGGTGATAACATTTAAATGGGGTGGATGATGGGTCTTGAACCCACGGCCTCAGGAGCCACAATCCTGCGCTCTAGCCAACTGAGCTACATCCACCATA